>Ga0154668_1125_pt1 | contig 9040 bp, 7 predicted proteins | sample Rifle2008BG13ft_FD_116097 | JGI IMG/M metagenome (GOLD analysis project Ga0154668, IMG submission 116097) | Deltaproteobacteria bacterium RBG_13_60_28 | reverse complement strand
GGACCTGGCCCTTTATCATCTCTACAGCCGCCGGGGCGTGGCCCCGGAGGTCTGGTGCCGGAAATACCAAGACGCGCTGGCATTTTTAAAACAGGTGGCCGGGGGCCAGGCCACCCTGGCCGGAAGCGAGGGCGACCCCCCCGGGGCTTCCCGGGAACCCGCGGAGCTAAACGGCCCCACCCGGGTCTTTTCCCGGGACACCCTGGGAGAGTGGTAGGAGGCAGAATCTCCCATGGCTGATCTCACCTGGAGCGTGGTGGAGGAGGCATTACTGGCGGCCCTGGAAGCCGAACTCGGCGACCGGGTCCAGACCGTGGCCTCCTATCAGGGGAAATGGCTGGAGGACCTCCAGAGCCGGGCCTGGCGGCTGCCCGCGGTGCTGGTGATGCTGGGGCAAAGCCGGGGAGAGCAGGTGTCCATGCGCTCTTGTGACCTGATTCTCGACTTTATCGTTCTGGTGGCCCTGCGTCCCTTAAGGGGGGAGGCCTCCACCCGGCTCCAAGAGGGGGGAATCTACCAGATCTTGGAGGGGGTGCGCCGGGCTCTGTGGCGCCAGGACCTGGGCCTGGAAATAGTTCCCTTTTCCCTGGAAAGGGAAGAGACCTGGCTCACCACCCGGGAGCTGGCCGTTTACGGAGCCCAATACCGCACCAGTCTGGTGCGGAATTTTTAAACCCGCGCCCCGGCATTGAAGAAGGAGAGGTATTATGACCCGGTCCATCCGCAACTTTCTGGCCACCCACAACCTGCTGGCGGTCTCGGCGCAGCAACAGGAGCCGGCCATCAACTCCGAACAGGAACTGGACACCCTCCTGCTGGCGGATCTGGCCACCGTCCTGAATTACCAGCCGGTGAAGGTTCCCAATCGGGAGGAGTTGACCGGCAGGGAAGAGGCAGACCGGGTCCATGACTTAGGGGGGACCGTGGGGGGCACTCTCTCCTTTTCCCGGGCCCAGCCCCAGCATTTCGCCTTCCTGCTGGCTTATGGACTGGGGCAGGTGGAGACCACCCCCCAGGGGAGCAGCGGCTATCTCCATCTCCTAAAACCCCGGTCCGGGGAAGTGGATGGGGCCCGGTCCAACCCCAGCTTCACCGCGGCCATGCGCTTCGGCCGCCAGGTGCTGAAACGGCGCTTTGCCTCCTGTTTCCTGGATCAGGTGCGCACCGAGTTTCCCAAGGACGGCTGGGCCAAAATCAGCGCCACCGTGAAAGGCACCGGTAAAGTGAGCGACAACACCCAGGTGGAGGACCTCACCGCGCCCTTTAACGCGCCCAGTCTGACCCTCACGGCCAATGGGGTGGCGGGGGAAAATGCGGCGGAGAGATTGAGCAACGTCCAGGCCGTTCAGGTGCTCGATCCCGGCACCCAGGCCTGGGTGGAGGTGGCCTACAGCGCGGTTTCCGGCACGACGCCGGCGGTGATCACCATTACTCCCCCGGGCTCCGTCAGCACTGGCACCACTTTTCGCATCTATTATCTGCCCCCGGAGAGCGGCTGGATGTCCCTGCCACCCCGGGTGGAGGAACCGCCCCTGAAGGTGAGCCAGGTGGAAGTGCGCCTGGGGGGACGCTGGAACGGCAGCGCCATTCAGGGTGGGTATCAACTGTCCGCGGAACTCCGCCGCCTCACCTGGACCCTAAACAACCACCTGACTCCGGAACGCACCCCGGGCGCGGGGGTGAGCTACGCCAACCGCGCCTTTAGGACCGGACGGGAGCAGAAACTGGGATTCGACCGGGACTTCCGGGATTTTCTCCTGGCCCAACACCTCCAGGACAACGACACCCTGACCGTCCATCTCCTGGCCCAAGGGCCGGAATTCGAGCCGGGAATCAACTACCAGGTGGAACTGATCTTCCCCCGGGTGGCGGTCGTGTCCGCACCCGTGAAAGTGAACCAACGGCGCCTGGGGGAAGAAGTGGAATTCGCGGTCCTGGAAGACGACACCTACGGCTCCGTCATCGCCCGGGTGTGGAATAAGGTGAGCGGGTATGCGGGTTGAGGGAAGGGCCGGGGGAACAGATTGGTCAGTGGTCAGTGGTCAGTGGTCAGTGGTCAGAGAAGTATAACTGATTACTGATCACTGATCACCAGTTACTTAACTACCCTACCTTCTATAAAACTCTCATAATGGAGGACCAATGCCCAGGGTTCTAGGGGGAGGCATTCACTCTCTGGTGGTGCATGATCCGGTGTCGGCGTCAGAGGTGACTCTGTATTACCGGCGGCCCACTTCCGAGGAGCGGGTGGCTTATCAGATGTCGGCCTTCCGTCTCGAAGGCGGGCAGCGCCGTTTCTGTCTGGGGGAGACCCGCCTCCAGTTCGGGTTGGCGATTTTGACCGGGTTTGGCGCCGGAGATTTCCTGGTGGCGGAAGAAGGCACCGAGATTCCCCTGGACCCGGAGCGCCACCCGGATTGGAAAGAGCGGCTGGGGGAACACGCCCCGGATTTGGTCTCCTACCTGGCCCAGCAAATCTTTGAGGGCCTGCGGGTGGCGCCCCGGGAGGACCGGGAGTGTTCTGGCTAGAGGATCCGGCTGGTCCTAAGAATGATCTTCTTGCGGGCTGGCCGTTGCTCCGGGAGCTGCAAGCCGTGGCCCAGGGCAGGCTCTGCGGGCCGGAGGAACGGCGCCGGTGCCGCACGGAAAGCGGCTCCTTCGCGGATTGGGCCTGCGAGGTCTGCCAGGAATACCTGCGGCCCGAGTTCCTCTCCCCCTGGACCTGGCATTTGCTTTTCCTTTACCGGCTCAGCCGGGCCGGGTACCCTTTTAGGGCCAACGACTTGAGTCTGGAAACCTGGCTGCTGTTGGGAGTCGTGCGGGGAGCGATGGAGAACAGCCAAAGAGGCAAAAATGACCACAGACAATTTTAAACCGGGGTTTAACCGGCTGGAAACGGAAGATTTCCGGGCCCAGCAGCAAGAGATGCTGAACCTCAGCCAGGAGTACAGCCGGGCCCGCCTGGCCGCCTGGAATGGGGAGGTCCAGCAGATGCAAGAAAGTTGGGCTTCGTTTTCCCGGGAGTGGCAAAGCTCTCTGGAGGAGATGTCCTCCTTGGCCCAGGCCAGCTTCGAGGACCTGGCGGCCAGGGGGGAAGCCGCGGGCAGTTCCTTAAGCCAGAGTATCAGGAAGGCCCTGGGAGAGATTTCCGGAGAGGTGGAGGACTGGGGCGATAATTTTCTCCGCACCCTGGAAAAGGTGGGCCAATCCTGGAGCGGAGTCTTCGGCGGCAGCGGCGGCGACTGGCTCTCCTGGCTGGGGGGTGGCCTGGGGTTCGCAGGCCTGTTCCACCAGGGGGGCATCATCTCCGCCCACCAGGGGCTGGCCGTCTCCCCGGGGGCCTGGGGTGGCGAGGAGCAACTCATCCTGGCCCAAGCCGGGGAAGGCATCCTGCCCCGGGAAAGCATGTCCCGCCTGGGGGAGAAAAATTTCGAAGCCCTGCGGTCCGGCCAGTTTGACCTTACGCCCCAGGGAGCAGCCCCCCGTTATGACATCACCATCCAGGTGCAGACCCTGGACGCTTCGGGAGCCCACCGAGTGAATTGGGACCGCCTGGTGCAACGCCACATCCTCCCCTTGATCCAAAAGGAAGCGGACCGCCGCTGGTAGCGAGGAGAACATGGCCAACGCCAAATTGGCATGGACCCCCCTGGGGGAGAGTAGCCAGAGCTACACCCTGCCGGTCAATTTCTCCTGGGATTACCAGGAACTGGTCCAGGATGAGACCGACCGGGAAAGGGCCCTGGACGGCACCTTGCGGAGCTACTCCCGGGGCCTGAAACAACGCTGGGTCTTGAAATTCCAGTACATCTCCACGGCCCAGAAAGACCAGCTAACCGCGATCAAACAGGCCCAGACGGACATCGACTTCTATCGGGACGCGGGCGGCGCCAAAACCTTCACCGGCGCCTGGACCAACGACCTGGATTTCCGGGAAGTCGCGCCCGGCGCCTGGTCCGGGACTATGGTGCTGGAGGAAGTGTGATTTGAGGGGGCAGGGACCGTAGGGGCGGGTTTTAAACCCGCCCCTACAGCCTCCCCCACAGACCAAGCTTATGAGAACCGCAAGCAGCGAATATCTACAGGAGGAGGCGCGGAACCGAGGGGCCAGGCCCCGGGTGAAGGCGGTGCTTTATCCTTTTGACCTGGATTTCGGCTTGGCCCCCGGTTCCGGGGAGTTTATCCATACGGCTTATGGAGGCGAACCGGGGAAGTTGGTGGTGGTGGAGGGTTATTTTACCACGGCTTCCTGGACCTCCCCCCTGTTGCACACTTTTTCCCCTTATCTCAATCTGGTGGCGGCCTTCTGGGAGGACCAGGCCGGGCAGATGGAAGCCACGGTCTCTTTGCGGGCCGCGGCCAACGCCGGGGAAGTAAGCGGCGCTTCCTATTTGCCGCTGAGCCAGGGGGGGGAATACGCTCTCCTCCCCTATTTTCAGGTGATGGTGGAGTTCCGGGAATCCCAGCGCCACTGGGCAGTGGACGCGGCGGAAGACGCGGATGCATTCACCGCCTATGCCGTGGACCAGGCTCCGGATGCCGGGTACGAGAGCTATAGCCCGGAGGGGGAGTTTCCCGGCTATCTGGCGAACTTGAGCTTTGAAGGACGCTTGAGCCTGCCGGAGGGGGAGATCCTGGACCCCGGCGGGGTGCGGGTGGAGCTGGCCCGGGATTTCAGCGAGTTGCGGGCCGGCGACCAGGTCCTGCTCCTGGACAACCGCGGAGGGCAATGGCTGGCGGGGGCGGAGAATTTTTACCTGCTGGGGCTGCCCTGGGACCAAAAAAGGGTGGCCCTGCATCACGGCTGGGAACTCCCCAACGGCCAGGTGGAGTGGCAGTTGGTTTATCAAGGGGAGCCTGGAGCGCCTGGCCGATATGGGCCACGGCTGGCAAGGGGAGCACCGGGTGCGCCTGGAAAGCCGGGACTGGGTGGCGGCCCGGCTGCAAACCCGGCTGGGGGCCCCCACCCCCCAGGGGGTCAGGCAACCCTTTATGCGGGGCCCTTACCGGGCCCGGGCCGAGCTCATGGAGACCCTCCCGGCCCAGGTGAGCGCGCCGGTGAAGACCGGCTCCGGCAGCGCGGTCTTAAAAGTGGCGGGGACCTACCGGGGGGAGTTTATCCAGGATTATCTGGTGCAGATAGAGAGTACCGGGGAGGTGGGCGGGGCCAATTGCCGCTGGTCCGTGAACCAGGGGCAAAGCTGGCAGGGGACGGGCCTCCCCACCGCCGGAGCGGAAGACCCGGTGGAACTGGAAGAGGGACTGACGGTTTATTGGGAATCGGGCTCGGGAACGGACCTGGTGGCCGGGGATCACTGGACCTTCACCGCCCAGCCGGTAATCTATCACTACCAGGTCTACGGCGGCCCTTTTGCGGCCATTACCGGGGTTTATCTGAGCGGGGAAGAAACCCAGGACCGGGTGGCGGCAGACGCGGAAACCGGGTTGATCACGGTCACTGGCCGCTCCGCCCAGGTGGAGGCCCGGGTGGTGAAGGACGCCACCACCCACCCGGTGGACATCATCGCCGATATTCTGGCCGCGGTGGGGCTGGACGCAGCCAGGCAACAGGACAGCTTTGACCTGGCCAAGGGGCTCACCCCCAACTACGCCATCGGCGTCTGCTTCGAAAATGTGACCGCGGCCCAGGCCCTCCGGGAAATCCTGAAGCGCTGCCTCTACGACTTCTGGGTGGACTTCGGAGAGATCAAGATCAGGGCTTATTTAGGGGAAGAGTAACTCGGCGTTCTTTGCATCTTGGCGTAAAAAGAAAAACCTCACGCCAAGACGCAAAGGCGCAAAGGAGCATTGATGACGCGCATCCAGTGGGCGCGGGCGTCCCAGTTCAACTGGGTCTTCGACAACCTGGGGGGCGCTCCCCTGCAGGAGGCGGTGGCCGGCAATTGGAGCGGGGCCAACGCCCTGGTGGAGACAAACGGCCAAGTCACCCTGGAAAGTCCCAATCCTGGGGGAGGCCAAGTCTGTCTGGTCCGGGGGGTGTGGACGGCGGAGACCGTCTTTCCTTGGGAGGGATTCTGGGCCGATCCCCTGTCCGGAGACCTCACCAACTACTACCAGGGCGGCTCTTTCACCAACCTGGGGGAGATCACCGTTATTACGTTGGGCACTCCCCTGGCCCCGGGCACCCCGGTCCAGCTCTACTACCTCTATCTCACCGGCGCAAAGGCCGCCAAATACGAGCCGTTAAACAACTATCCCTGCATCCGCCGGGCTTACCGGGCCCGGGATGACTACACCTACGATTTCGCGGTGGACCGCATTCTGGACCTCATGGTCTTCCTGCACCTGGCGGGGCGGGAGCAAGGCCGAGATAACCAGCCTATGCTCCAGTTCCTCTGGGACGCGTTTTACCCCCGGGAGGAAAGCCGCACCTCTCCTTTAGTTTACGACTCCTTCGAGAGACAGCTCTGGGACCGGGGAGCGTATCTGCTCTACCGGGGGGCCACCAACGGCAATGCCGCTTTTCAAGTCTTTCAAATCGAAGCGGCCCCCGGCTCCCCCGGCCGGGAGTTGCACGTCCGGGTGGATTTGCCCACCACCCAGGATGCCGCCTGGTTGGGCTACGGCCTGGATTGGTCCCTGGGTATCAGCCCTTTTGACGGGGTGGACCGGGTGACTTTCCGGTTGCGGGGGCCGGGGGACACCCGGCGGGTGCACAATCTCACCAAAATTGGGAGCGGCAGCGCCAACCTGGTGATTTCCGGAGACTACACCCCCCAGGAAAAACGCAAGTTTGTGGTGCAGATAGAAACCACCGGGGAAGTGGGACAGGCCACCTGCCGCTGGTCCCGGGACGCGGGGAAAACCTGGGAGGCCGGCGGGGTGGTCACCGGGGACCGGGAACACCCGGTGAGCCTCTGGGGCGGGGTCCAGGTCTATTGGGAAAGCGGCCCGGGCACAGACCTGGTGGCCGGAGATTACTGGCAGTTTTGGGGGGGCGACCCGGCCGCGCACCCCCGGCGGCTGCTGGTGAGCTTGAATGACTCCACCCCGGCCGACCCGGACCCTTGGGGGCCGCAGCACACTTACGTCCACGCCCTGCCGGACCGCTTTACCGAAACCACCGCCTTTGACCTCCCTTTTGACCAGTTCTGGCGCCGGGACAATATCATCGACGACGGCGACCGGGTACGGGCCATGTGGGGGGCCTGGTACTCCGCCGGCGCCCCGGATGACAGTGACGTCACCATCGGCGACTGGGAGGAGACCCTGGTCTTCTCGGGGGAGACGTTTTATACCCCCCGGCAGGTGACCTGGGACCTCTCCCCCCAGGCCACCGGCTGGGGGGCCTGGGTGGGCATCGACCCCCAGCGCTGCGATTCCACCGGGCACACCAATTTCAATTTCCTCATCAAACCCGTGGTTTCCGGGGCCAATTATCTGAATCTGCGGGTGAAGGCCAAGGACGCCCAGGACAACTATTTTTATAAGGATGTGACCACCCAGGTCAATGCCTGGCAGCGGGTGACAGTGAACCTGGGGGAAATGATTCTGGATTGGGGCACCCCTCCCCTCACCCATCCCCTCCAGATGGTGGAGGTGGGCATTCCCTCCTCCCCTCCCAGCAACGGCGTTTTATATCTTACAGACCTCAAGTTCGGGGACCACCTTACCTTTGCCGGGGCCCAGCGCCTGCGGCTCCTGGAATTCAAGATGGAGAGCCAAGGCCTGCCGGCACACGAATGGTGGCTGGATGAAGTGAGCTTGAACCTGGAGGCCGAAGACCCTTACCCGGCCGTGCCCCGGCTGGCCATCTCCCTGACCCCTTACGGCCAGAACCCCTGGCGGGGCCCCACCCTGGTGCACTACGCCCAGCCCCTGGCTCCCTATTTGGTGGGGGCCCTGAACCTGAGCCAGAATTACCTCAATCTCCACCGGGACGCCCAGGACGAATTCCATGCACGCTATGGGGGGGTCAAAGGACCGATTCTCCCGGTGCACACCAGAAATGACGTGGAAAACATCGCCCTCTGCGGGGAGGAGGATTTCACCGGCTTTTCCTGGTGGCCCCGATACCGCAATTACGGCCTGGTGAGCGGGGCCTGGCACTTCAACGGCGGGCTCACCGACGCCTCCGGCCACGGCCACACCCTGGGGTGGAGCAGCGGCAGCCCCACTTACGCCCCCGGCGTCTGCCAGCCAGGGGATACCGCGGTGAGTTTTGACGGCGCGGCCCACGGGAGCCTGGCCAGCAATTTCCTATTTGAGCCTGGCCTGGAGCCCTTTTCCCTGACCCTGCTTATAAAGTGTTCGGCTCAAGGAAGCAGTTGGCTCTGGCTGGTGGATAAGATGGGCGGGGACGGCTGGGTGATCCAGACCAAGGAGGCCGGCAACATGGCCTTGCAATTGCGGGTTACCACCTCGGCTGGGGACTCTTACTCCGATATCCCAGGGGTGCTGGACGGCGGCTGGCATATGGTCACCTGGATGGTCTCCCCAGAAGACGGAAAAATTTATAAGGTCAAGGACGGCGCGCTCCTGGGGAACGACAATCTGGCGGCGGGGAACGGCCTCACCAATACCGCGCACCTCAATATCGGCTCCAGCGGGGTCTTCTCCCTGGACTACTTCAAGTATGAACGCCGGGTGCTGCCCGCCGGGGAATACGAAAACGCCTGGTCCATCGTCCAGGGCACGGTTAACGGCAGCGACTACCCGGAGGTGGGCTCAGGTCTGGGGCAATATTGGGCCTTCCTGCGCCTGGCCCAGTATTATTTTATCAGCAACGACCCCCAGGCCTGGACCATCCTGGATAACTGGCTCACCTGGATGGATACTTTTGTCCAGCCGGACGGCCCCGGCTGGAAATTTCCCCAGACCTTTTCGGAATACGGCTACCAATATGGCTCCAGCTACGATCCCGGCATGGCCGGGTCCCTGGTTTTAGGCTGCCTCTACACTTACCTGCGCAACGGCGATGACCGGGCCGAAACTTTGGCCCGGCGCCTCCTGGACGATCTCCGGGAATACCGGGGGGATCAAGATTATGGGGGTTATAAAAGCGACTACCACTACGCCT
>Ga0154668_1051_pt2 | contig 9096 bp, 9 predicted proteins | sample Rifle2008BG13ft_FD_116097 | JGI IMG/M metagenome (GOLD analysis project Ga0154668, IMG submission 116097) | Deltaproteobacteria bacterium RBG_13_60_28 | reverse complement strand
GGTCCCTGGACGGCCCTGGGGGGAGAAGCCATGACCCGAATTGAACGGAAGGAAGCGCCGCCTTACCGGCGTCTTCTCCAGGAACTCCAGACCTGCTTTCCGGTGCCGGTCTCCAATCCGGTGATGGACGGCTATTTTGTCCACACCGTGTCCCGGTTTCTGGACCGGGTGGACGATCTGAAATCCGCGGCGCCCCTCCTGGGCCAAAGCCGCCAGGCCCATTACCGGGACAATTTGGGGGAAAGGTTCCCTCAGGAGTCGGCCACGGTGGAGGAGATCACCAGGCTGCTGGTGGAATACTGCCAGGGCATGACCATCTGGGCCCATCCCAATGCCCAAGTCAACGTCATCCCCCCCACCACCATTCCCAGCATCACCGCGTTCGTGGCCGCGGCCATCTACAATCCCAACATCATCTGGGATGAATACTCAGCCCGCTTCGCGGAAGCCGAGATGCAAACGGTGTCCATGCTCTCGGACCTCATCGGCTACGACCCCCAGCGCTCCGGGGGCGTCTTCACCTTCAGCGGCACGGGCACCAACTTCTATGGCTGCAGATTGGGGCTGGAAAAGGTGTTGGGGGGCCGGGCCATGGAGGAGGGCATCCGGGAGGACGTGAAGATTGTCTCTTCCTCCGCTTCCCATTATTCCCGGTTGAATGTGAGCGGCTGGCTGGGGGTGGGCATGAAGAACCTGGTGACCATCCCCACCACTGCCCACAATGACATGTCCCTGCCCCACCTGGAAGACTACCTTCGCCGGGCCTTCGCCGCCGGGGAGAAGGTGGGGGTGATCATCGCCACCATGGGGACCACCGACGCCTTCGGCCTGGACGACCTGGGGGCCATCGTGCGCCTCCGGGATCAACTGGCCCGGGAGTACGGCCTGCCAGTGCCCCCCCATATCCACGCGGACGCGGTCATCGGCTGGGTCTGGTCGGTCTTTAGGGACTATGATTTTGCCGACAATCCCCTGGGGTTTGGGGCCCGCACCCTGAAGGCCCTCCAGGATTCCCTCAGGCGCCTGGGGGACCTGGCCCAGGCGGATTCCCTGGGCATCGATTTCCACAAGACCGGGTATACTCCTTACGTTTCCAGCCTCTTCCTGGTAAAGGACCGCCAGGATCTCTCGCTGCTCTCCCGGCATCCCGAGGAAATGCCCTACCTCTACCAGTTCGGGTCTTACCACCCGGGAATTTACACCCTGGAGTGCTCCCGTTCCGGGGCCGGGGCCCTGGCGGCTTTTGCCAATATCCGCCTCCTGGGCAAACAGGGCTATCGGGTGCTCATCGGCCACGCGGTGGAAATGGCGGAGATGCTCCGGGAACGTCTGGAAGCCCATCCCTTCATCCAGGTGGTGAACGATGGCAACTTCGGCCCCGTGACCCTTTTCCGGGTTTACCCTCCGGGAGTGGAGGGGGAAGCCGCGTTCCGCCGGGAAGTGAAGGATCCCGCCTACCGGAAAGAGCTGGAGGCCCACAATACTTACAACCGCCGCGTCTTTCAACTGATCCACGACCGGGCCATGCGGGGGAAAGGAGTGCTCCTTTCCTGGACGGACGCCTACCGGCACGCCAACTACGGCTCCGAAACCGGCCCACCCATCGCCGCCCTGAAGTCCTTCATCCTCAGCCCCTGGACGGATTTGACCGCGGTGGAGACGGTGGCCCGGCAGGTGGCGGAGGTCCGGGCCCAGATGGAATCGGAGCGGTAGGGCGGCCGTCTCGGCCGCCAGGGGTGGTGAAGACGCCATCGCCGAGGAGCACAGGCTGGAAAGCCTGTGCCACCAGCTCCTCCTCCCCACTGATTTTTCTTGACATCCCTTCCTTTCTGGGATAAACGAAAACCACCCTGGGGATGAACCCCGGGAAGTAAACCAAATTCATCAGATTAATCAGCCACGAAGGCATCGCCCCAGAAGGGGCGGGGACTCGTGGTTTTTTTTGGCATCGATCACGAAAGGAGGGGGAAATGCGGCTTTTTGAAAACGGCAAGGTTTGGTCGATCCTGATTCTAATCCTTTTGTGGGGGAGCGTGGTCACTCTATCGCCGGCGGCCGCTGGCAAAGAAGAAGGCAAACCGGCAGAAAAGGCGGAAGCCAAGGAAGAAGAATGCCCCGCCACTTTTGGGCCTATCATTTCCGACACCGCCATCCCCATTGAGAAAGGCAAATTCGCCATCCAGTCTGGCTTTGGGCTGAGCTTTACCACCAACAACTTCAGCCGAAGCTGGCGGCGCATCTCGGCGGGAGGAGATTTCCAGTCCTTTGGCATGAGCTGGAAATTTACCTATGGCCTCTTAAATAACCTGGAGGTCTATACCGTGATTCCTTATATCCATAACTGGGCCGGCAATGTCAATGAACCCGGGCCCCGGGGAGAACGCGCCGCCGATTTCGGGGGGATCGGCGATATCAGCCTGACCTTCAAGTATCGCCTGGTGGAAGAGGGCCCCGTGGCCCCCACGGTCAGCGCCATTTTTACCCCGACGTTTCCCAGCGGACACTTTCGCCACCTCAATCCCGGCCGTTTGGGCGCCGACGCCATCGGCGGGGGCACTTATGCCTTTACCACCGGGTTTAATGTCTCTAAGTACCTGAAGCCATTTATCTTTTATGGCAACCTCTGGTACACCTTCCAGACCGATTACGGCACCGATGATGTGGATGAAGGGGGCAATCCCCTGGAGAGGCGGAATCACCCCCGGGATTTTGTCACCGTCAACCTGGCGGTGGAGTATCCCCTTACCAAGAAATGGGTCGCCCTCCTGGAGCTGACCAGCACCTGGGATGGCGGGCGGATCTTTGGCCCCAAACCCAACCTGGATCCCACCGCGCTCCTCTCTTTATTGCCTGGGATCGAATATATGGCCACGGACAAATTTTCCCTGGCCCTGGGAGTGAACATTGACCTGGCGGGAAAAAACACCCGCGCCAATGTCACCCCTTTGTTGTCCATGGTTTATTGTTTCTGAACGAGTAAATGGAGGAACGACTATGAAACGATGGGCTTTCCTGACTTTAGGAGCGGCGGCGCTTGGTCTTTTGGTCCTGGGTGCGGCTGGTTCGGCCCTGAGCCAGGGCCGGGGCCAGGGGTTCCGGCCCTGTCCCTATACGCCGTATTTGTGCCCGGTGAGGCATACCTGCAAGCCTTTTGAGGCCAGCGGCAAGGTGGCCCAGGTGCTGACGGAAACTTTGGAAGACAGCATGCATCCGGGCATGGCGGTGGTGGTGGACACCAAGACCCAGGGGCGCGTGCACGTTCACTTGGGTCCGGTCTGGTACCTGGAGCGCCAGGAGTTCGAAATCAAGCCTGGGGACGAAGTGGGTATCAAGGGGAGGTGCGATGAGAAGGACGGCAAGATGGACGTGATCGCCTACGAACTGACGAAGGGAGACTACGTGCTCCACCTGCGCGACGCCCAGGGACGCCCAAATTGGGAGGCCTGGCGCAAGCGCTGATGATCCAGCGGCCTCCAGCGCCTGGACTTGGCAAAAACTGACGACACATTTGCAAGGAAGGGTTACAACGCCCTTGAACCCTAGGGAGGATTAATCATGCACATGGCCGACGCCTTGATTTCTCCGGCCGTGGGCGGCACCATGTGGGCCGCCACCGCGGGTCTCACGGTCTATAGCGCCAAAAAACTCAAGGAAGATCTGGATGAACATAAAGTCCCGCTCATGGGAGTCTTGGGAGCGTTTATCTTCGCCGCCCAGATGATCAACTTCACCATTCCCGCCACCGGCTCCAGCGGCCACCTGGGGGGAGGGATGATCCTGGCCATCTTGCTGGGGCCCTATGCCGGGTTTCTGGTCATGGCCTCGGTCCTCACCATCCAGGCCTTATTTTTTGCTGACGGCGGACTGCTGGCCCTGGGGTGTAACATCTTTAATCTTGGTTTCTTCCCCTGTTTCATCGCTTATCCTTTGATCTATAAGAAGATCGTGGGAGAACAGCCGACCCAAGGCCGCATCCTCTTGGGAGCCATGGCCGCCGCCATCCTAAGCCTGCAAATGGGGGCTTTCGGGGTGGTGTTGGAGACGTTATTCTCCGGCGTTTCGGAGTTGCCCTTTGCAACCTTCGTTCTCTTGATGCAGCCCATACATCTGGGGATCGGCATCGTGGAGGGCCTGGTCACCGCGGCGGTGGTGAGCTTTGTCTGGAAGGCGCACCCGCATACCCTGACCATGGCAGAATCCTCCGCACCGGCAAAGGCGCATTCCCATAAGCCGCTGTTGCTCGGCCTGGCGTTGTTCGCCCTGGTTGCCGGAGGGATGTTGTCCTGGTTCGCCTCCACCCACCCGGACGGCCTGGAATGGTCCATTAAGGGCGTTTCCGGCAAGGAAGAGCTGGAAGCCTCCAAGGAAGGGGTGCATGGGGCCATGGCCTGGATTCAGGATAAACTCGCGTTCTTGCCGGACTATGATTTTAAGAAGCCGGAAGAGGAAAAAGGAGTAAAGCCGGAAGAGGAAAAAGGAGGGAAAAAGGGGGAAAGCTGGCCTGAGGTCAGCGCCGGGAAATCCCTGGCCGGCATTCTGGGGGCCGCCATGACTTTGCTCCTGGTGGGGGTCATCGGTTTTGGCCTGAGAAGATATTGTGCGCAGAGCAAGGGATAGCATGGAACCATGCCCCTGGATCTCTTTTTCAGGGGCAGTTTCTCATGGGCCGTTGGCCCACCCGTAAAGCCTGAAAAGGTGGTAGGGCGGGCGTCTCGCCCGCCTCGGTAATCCGCACAGGCTGGAAAGCCTGTGCTACCACATCTAAGAACTTTTCGGAGCAGTCGTTCATAAGCCTGCGGCTCACCCATAAATTATGAAAAATTCCCGGGGGTTCAGCAGGGTTAACTTTGAACTTTGAACTTTTCGGAGCAGCAAGGAATTGGTGGGCAATGCCCACCAATTAACTGCTTTAACTTTGAACCTGGAACTTTTCGGGGCGGGGCGGCCGGATTAAGCCCCGCTCCGTCTCACCGTGACGGCCCTGATGGGAAACATCGAATCCTCCTTATTAAACATCGGCTACTTGGAAACCCTCTCCTACCAGCAGACGCCTCTGCATCGGCTGGACCCGAGGGTGAAACTTCTCACCACCCTGGTGTTCATTATTGCCGTAGTTTCCTTTGGGAAATACGAGATAACCGGTCTCATTCCTTTTATTATCTATCCGGTGGCGCTGGTCGCGGTGGGCAATCTGCCGCCTACTTATCTGGCCAGGAAGATCTTGCTGGCGGCTCCCTTTGCCTTTTTTATCGGCATCTTCAACCCCCTGTTGGACCGGACCATCCTGGTACATCTGGGGTCGGTGGGCCTCTCCGGGGGCTGGGTCTCCTTCGCCTCCATCATGATCCGCTTCACCCTCACCGTCAGCGCGGCCCTGATATTAATCGCGGGCACCGGCCTCAACGCGGTCTGTCTGGCCCTGGATAAATTGGGAGCCCCCCGCAGCTTCGTCATGCAACTCCTGTTTTTGTACCGGTATATTTTTGTCTTGACGGACGAGGCCCTGCGTTTGGTCCGGGCCAGGGCCCTGCGTTCCTTCCAGGGCCGGGGCATGGGATTAAAGGTCTTCAGCTCTATGATCGGCCAGCTTCTCTTGCGCACCCTGGACCGGGCCCGGCGCATCCACCTGGCCATGCTCTCCCGGGGCTTTGCCGGGAGAATTCACCTGCTCCGGCCTTTGCGCCTGCGCGGCCGAGATGTTGCCTTTCTCTTGGGATGGTCCACCCTGTTCGTCCTGATGCGCTGGTATAATATTCCTCACTTGCTGGGCAATTGGGGCGCGGAGTTGATCAGATGAGCCATCATTTGGTGGAAGTCAAAGACCTGCAATATACCTATCCGGATGGCACCGCGGCGCTCAAGGGCGTCTCCTTTCTCCTCACCCACGGGGAAGCCGTGGCCATTATCGGGGCTAATGGGGCCGGCAAGTCCACGCTGCTGCTGCACCTTAACGGCTGCCTGATGCCCCAGGCCGGAGCAGTGCGCATCGGCGGCTTGCCTTTGAACAAAAAGACTTTATCCCAGGTGCGGCGCACTGTGGGCATGGTCTTCCAGGACCCCGACGATCAGCTGTTCATGCCCATAGTCTATGATGATGTGGCCTTTGGCCCCCTTAACCTGGGGCTGCCGCCGGAAGAGGTGGACCATCTGGTGCTGGACTCCCTGGCCACGGTGGGGGCCTCCCATCTCAAAGACCGCCCCCCTTACCGGCTTTCCGGCGGGGAAAAGCGGGCCGTAGCCATAGCTTCGGTTCTGGCCATGTCCCCCAGCATTCTGGTCATGGACGAGCCGACTTCATCCCTTGATCCCAAAACCCGCCGGCAACTCATCGAGTTGCTAAAAACCTTCAAACATACCCGCATCATCGCCACCCACGACCTGGACCTGGTTCTGGACCTTTGCTCCCGGGCCATTGTTTTCAAGGAAGGTCGCGTGGTCGCCGACGGCCCCGCCCTGGACATCCTGCAAAACGAAGAACTTCTCGAATCCAGCAGCCTGGAAAAGCCTCTAGGCTTGCAGGGTTGCCCGGTTTGCCGGGCCAAATCCGGCTAAAGCAGTCTGAAAGGATTCCCCCGTCCTCCCCTCACACCCTCCCCCCCCACATCCTAGTCCCCCCCGCCCAGGGGGTGGGGCACGGTTTCCGGCGCGCTGGAGTCCCCAGCCCTCTCCCGCCAGGCCAGCACGTAAAGGATCTCCGGGCCGGGATTTTTCAGGGCGTGCGCGATACCCGGGGGGATGCGGACCAGGGTGCGCTTCCCGGTGAGCAGCCGTTCCTGCGCCTCTCCGGTTGGGGTTTCCCAGATCAGAACCCCGGCGCCGTGGAAGGGGAAGAGGCACTCCCGGTGGCCGGGGTGGAGGTGGTTGCCCCGGACCTGGCCCGGGGCGATGGAAACCAGGTGGAAGGTGCGAAGCAAGTCCTGGGGCTCTTGAACCCCTTCCTGCCAGGGGAAAAAGACGAAACCCCGGGGGTCTTCCCGGGTTTCGCCGGAAATATCTAGAAATTCCACCTCGGACATAGCGTTATCTCCTTCAGAGTCCGGGTTCAAAGTTAAAGGTTCAAAGTTAAAAGAATGAAGGCGGGCGGGACGCCCGCCCTACGAGTATTCATGATTTTATTTCATCTGGTTCCCAAGCTGAGCTTGGGAACCTTCTTTTCTGCCAAGCTGCGCTTTGCCAACTTATCCTGCAATAACAAATTCCCTTTTAATTACTGGAGGTTGCCCAGGCAAAACTTGGGCCAAAATTTACGTTCCCAAGCGCAGCTTGGGAACGAGGGAAGTAAACTTCCTGGAAATTTAGGAGATTACCCAAAGAATTCCCCCTCACCCTAACCCTCTCCCCCAATGGGGGAGAGGGGATAATATAAGGAAATCTATTAATGTTTGTTCATTAAATGATGCTTCGTCAATAAACGGAGGAAATTAATTTAACTCCCTCTCCCCCCTGGCGGGGGGAGAGGGCTGGGGTGGGGGGGGAGGTTGCGAACGTTACCGTATTTAAGAAATCCTGGGCTCAGGTTAGAGGTACTTTTTCAAAAAAGCCTCGATCGTGGCCCACGCCGCCTTGCTGGTCAGAAAAATAAAATGTCCGCCGATCTTGCCGGTGGGGACCTCCAAATATTCGCCAGGCTTGCCCTGCTTCTCCAGGGCCTCCCGCAGGCTCCGGGCCTGGCTGACGGGCACCAGGTTATCCCCGTCGCCGTGAATCACCAGCACCGGCACCTGCAAATTGCCCAGGTAGGTGAGCACGGAGAGGCGGTCGTAATTTTCCCGGGTCCCGGCGTCCCTATCCGGGGGCCAGCCCAGGGCCCGGACCGCCGGGCTGGCGGCCAGGCCGGGTGTCTGGAGCCCGGTATCGGCCTTTCCCCAAAGGCGTGGCCGGTAGCGATAGCGCAAAAACGCGGCCACGTCCACCACTCCGGAGATGCTCACCGCGGCCTTGATTTTCCCCCTAATCTTCGGATGGACGGCGCACATCAGGGCGAGATACCCCCCGTGGCTCACCCCCAGGGCGGCGATGCGGGTCTGCTCCACCTGGGGCAGCCCGGCCATGGCCTGCAGGGCCGCGGCCATGCTCTCGATTTCCTGGGGACCGCCGAAATAATCGGTATGGTAAGCCGCGGAAAAAACCACGTAATGCCGGCACAGACGCTCCTTGACCGGCCCGGTCCTTAAGAAGCCCTCCGCCCGGTTGAGCCGTTCCTGGCCGTCCCCCCGGCCTCCATGGATGAGCAAAATGGCAGGATATCTTTCCCCCTCTTGATAGCCCTGGGGCAGCGTCAGATAGCCGGTGAGCCGGGTCCCGTCCGTCAAGGCGTAACCCACCGGGAGTCCCGCCGCCTCACCCCGGCCCCAGGCCAGGGAGGTGGAAAGCAGAAGAAAAATCACGGACAGCAGGAAAGTCCTGAAAGTCGTGCTTGGCATTTTTCCTTCTCCGGCGACGCCCCAGAAAATTATGGTGTTGGGCGGCAACTTTATATTATTATCTGCCCCAGCAGCTTCGGTTATTCTTGATTATTCTCCAGACACGGGGCGTTAATCGTCATGGCCGCCATCAATGCTCTGGTGCTGGTCTATCTGGACCGGAAACCCGGGTTTTATGCCCGCATCAATGATATCAACCCCGACGTCAAACGGGGCTGGTACCAGGTGGAATTGCTGGCGCTCACCGTGCCCCCGCAGACCCTGGTCTGGATTCTGGAAGAGACCCACCTCCAAGGGGAAGAATTCACCATGGGGGGACGGCCCATGAAACTGGAGGACGTCCCCCCCAAAACTCCCCCCCCACCCGACACCCCCTCTCCCAAAGACAAAGGCAAAATCATCCCCCTGGTGCGGAAGTGACGGGATAATGATGGGTTTGGGGGGGGAGAGGGCAGGGACCTCAGGTCCCTGCCCTCCCCAACATCCTCTGCCCCACTCTTAACCTCCATAGCGGGGGTCCGGGGTGTACATCCAATATTTTTGCCACCAGGGAATTTTACGCCAGATGAACAGCATTTTCAGGTAGTAGAGGTAGTGGTGTTGGGCGATGGCCCGCACCACCTCCTGGGCGGCTCCGGGGGGAATTGTCGGGGTTTGGGGTTCGGCGGGCCGG
>Ga0154668_1085_pt1 | contig 9300 bp, 7 predicted proteins | sample Rifle2008BG13ft_FD_116097 | JGI IMG/M metagenome (GOLD analysis project Ga0154668, IMG submission 116097) | Deltaproteobacteria bacterium RBG_13_60_28 | reverse complement strand
CTTTCGTCTTTTAGGTGAATCAATAAATGTATTAAATTGGACTGTATTTTGAAATTTATTATAAATATCAATTAATTATTAGTGTCCAGGAAATGACCCCCCAATTTTTCCAAATCATAACGATGGATTTTGCTGTAGAGAGTGCTCCGGCTCACTTGCAAACGCCGGGCTGCTTCATGTTTATTCCAGTTGGCCTCCCTCAGGACGCGCAGGATGAGAGTGCGCTCATTTTCGGCCAGGGAGGTCATGGCGACGCTGGACGATTCCTTGAGGAAGCGGGGCAAATGCCTTTTCTTAATGATCTCCCCCTGGGACAGGATTACCGCATGGCTGATGCTGTTCTCCAACTGCCGCACATTGCCCGGCCAATCATAATCCATCAAGGCTTCCATGGCGTCCACCCCAAAACCGGTGATGTGCTTCCCTTCCTTTAAATTGTATCTTTTTAAAAAATGCATGGCCAACAGAGGGATATCCTCTTTTTTTTCTTTGAGGGTGGGCAGATGGATGGAGATGACATTCAGCCGGTAGTAGAGGTCATCCCGGAATTGGCCGGCATCCACCGCCCGGCGCAGGTCCCGATTGGTGGCGGCAATTACCCGCACATCAACGCTGACGGTTTTTTCACCACCCACCCTTTCCAAGCAATGGTCCTGGAGGAAGCGGAGGAGCAAGACCTGGGTGGCCGGGGAAATTTCGCCGATTTCGTCCAGGAACAGAGTGCCGCCATGGGCCCTCTCTATCCGGCCTTTACGCTGGCGGATGGCGCCGGTAAAAGCACCCCGTTCATGGCCGAAGAGTTCGCTTTCCAACAGGGTGGGGGAATAGGCGGAGCAATTGGCCACCACAAAGGGGCCTCGACCGCGGTGACTCAGCCTATGGACGGCCAGGGCCACTAATTCTTTTCCCGTCCCATTGTCGCCGGTTATCAAGACCGTGGCGTCAGAGCCGGACACCAAACCGATAAGCTCATAAACTTCGTGCATCTGCTTGCTCTTGCCGATGAGGCCCGCAAAAGAGCTTTTCTCTATTCTGGGTTGGTCCTCCTGGGCTCCTTTATGCTCATTGATGACCAGGTGCCGGATGTAACCGGCGATCTGAGAAAACAGGGTGTGCAGGAATTGCATATCTTCCCGGAAATGCTGCTGGGCGGTCTGCGATCCCAGGATGAAATACCCCAAGCTTTGTTGGGGGGTGAGGATGGGCAGCCCAAACCAACTGGGGTAACGATTCAACGCCTTGATGAGAAAACCCGGGAGGCGGGAACCATCTTGGCAGGTGACAATTTGGGAATCTTTGTTGTTTCTGAGAAACCGGAGAAATTCATCCCAGTCTCCCTTCTTTTCGAGACTCTGAATCAGGCTCTGCACAGGTTCGGCAATTTCCGGACTGTATTCATTGAGGGTGGCCAGCTGGCCGCCGGTGGCATCCAACACCAGAAAAATTGAATCCGCATCAGGAAAAATCCGGTCAATAATTTCCTGAAGAGACTCCAGCAATTCCTTCAAGGAATTTTTATTGCTAATCTGCTTGGATACTTCAAACAAGGTATCCATCTGGTGCTGCATCTTTTGCAGCTCCCGGGACCGAACCGCCAGGGTTTCTTCCACCTTCCGTTTTTCGGTAATGTCACGTTCCAGGCGAATGACCAAATCCACCTCTCCCAGTTGATCAAAAACCGGATACGCGGAGATCTGGAACATGCGCTCCTGGCCCTGGGAATCCGGGTACATCCGGCCGAGCTGCACAAACTCCCTGGTTTTCGCCACTTTACGGACGGGGCAGGGAGCCTCATTTTCATCGCAGGGATCTGACCGGCCCAGCATGATCTCGTAACAATGTTTCCCCACCACCGCCGCGGCTTCCAGTCCCACCCTGGACAGGAAGGCACTGTTGGTCTGGACAATTCTCATGGTTCGACGGTCAATCACCAGGAGGCTGTCCATGATACCATTGACAATTTTCTCCTCAAATTCTTTGGCTGCCCGTAAGTTGGCCTCAGCCAATTTCAGGTGCGTCATATCAGTAATAATGCCCACCGAGTTGAGCACCCCACCGTTGACTTTCATGGGGGTGAGGGATACCAGGCCGAAAAGCTGGGAGCCGTCATTTTTACGCAGAATTAACTCGTGATTTTTGGCCCGCTCTCCTCCCGAATTGGAACTCAGGAGATTTACGTCTTCTTGGCAAATAAAGTCGGTAATAGAACGGTTGACCAGATCCTCCCCATCGTAACCCAGCATTTTGGCCAGAAACTCGTTGGCAAAATCCAGCCGACCGGAAGCATCCACCATAAAGATGCCGTCTCGAACATTTTCCACCAGGGTGCGGTAGCGTTGGTCCGACACCTGAACCTGACTTTCGAGAGCCCTGGCTTCCGTGAGATCCCGGCCGTGTTCAATGGCCACGATAATTTGCCCGCGACTGTCCCTAACCGGATAACTCTGAATCTTAAAGAGCCGCTGTCTGCCGTCGGGGAGAGGGATGATTTTCTCCCGCACCTGGTTTTTCCCGGTGCGAAAGACTTCTTGAATATGGCAGGGTTGACAAATTTCCCGACGATTATGGAAGACCTCATAACAATGCCGCCCTTTGGCGGCCTTTTCCGGGAGCTCATACAGGTTGATCAGCGCCTGGTTGACCATTATTAATCTAAAATCTTGGTCATAGATTGCCAGGGGATCGGTAATGCCATCAAATATTCCTAAAATGAATTTATCAATGATTTTAAGCATTTACCAATCTTTTTGTCTTGTTTTTGAACATTATGGGTCGTAAAAAATACTAGGAAGGCTATCCTACTTTAATTTCTCAAAAATTTTCAAGAAAAAAATGAGGCGTACCAGCCTTAAACAAAAATAATTTCAGGGCCGGCGAGGCTTCCCTAGCCCCAGATCAGGAGAAAGGGTCTCCGGGGAGGGATTTTAATAGATCTACCACCAGATTAAGGTGAATAGATGTTCCTCATCTTCTTTGAAGGAAAGGTCACCGAGGAAGATATGCTCCACGAGGAAGGATATTGAGGCGCTGGGAACTCTTAAGAAGTGGTTGGGGGGAAGGGGCCGGGGGCCGGATAAGCCCCGGCCCCCCGGAGAAGATGATTACCATCGGGCGTCAAAGAGGTTGGTAATGTTGTAGAGGAGCCCGCTTTCCGGCTTTTTATCACCTTCGGCCAGTTCTTTCTGACAATTGCCGATATATTCCTTTACTTTTGCCTGTTTGGGGAATTCCGGATATTCCTGGGTCACCACCTGGAAGCGATCCAAGGCTGCTTTATAGCGTTTGGTTTTAAAGTAGAATTCCCCTACATAAAATTCATGTTCCGCCAGGTCCCGGCGGCAATGGGCCATATATTTTTCGGCATTGGGGATGTATTCGCATTGGGGGTATTTCTTCTTCAGGCGGCGAAATTCCTCCAGGGCTTTAAAGGTATAGGTCTGGTCCCGGTCGATGGTGGAGCGTTGACGGTAGTAGCATAATCCCTGGCGGTAGACGACATAGGGGACGCCTTTGTTGGTGGGATGCAGTTTTTCGAATTCCTTATAAGCCTGCAGGGCCTCGTCGTATTTCTTCTTGTAAAAATAGGAGTCCGCCAACTTGATCTGCGCCAGCATGGCCTGGTCGCTATACGGATAACGGTCCCGGACCTTTTCGAAGGTCTCGATGGCATCGTCATAGTTTTTCTTTTTCAACTGCTTGATGCCTTCCTCGGCCATGACATCGGGTGGCTTGTCCGGCTTCTTTTTACTAAACCAACCCTTTACGGTGCTGCAGCCGCCAAGGGTGGCGGCCAGGGCCAGAATCAGCAAGAACTGGATGCCTTTTTTCATGATCATAAGCCTTACCTCGGATGATGTTCCGCCAGATATTCTCCCGCGGCAAACGCGGCCGTGGCGCCGTCCCCCACCGCGGTGGCGATCTGCCGTAGGAGTTTGCTGCGCACGTCCCCGGCGGCAAAGATGCCGGGTATGGACGTGGCCATCTGGGCGTTGGTGGAGATGAAACCCCATTCGTCCACCGGCAGGCTGCCTTTGAGCCAGGCGCTGTTGGGGACGATGCCCACAAAGATGAAGACCCCGGCCACCGGCAGGGAGGATTCTTTCCCGGTCTTCACGTTTTTCAGTTGCAAAGTCTCCACCGCCTGGTTTCCCTGGATTTCCTGCACCACCGTATCCCAGTGGATCTGCACTTTTCCCTGGGCCAAGACCTGCTCCTGGAGGAATTTTTCCCCCCGGAAGGCGTCCCGCCGATGGATCAGATGGATCTTGTCGGCGAAGCGGCAGAGAAACAAGGTATCGGTGAGTGCGGTGTCGCCGCCGCCCACCACCGCGATGGTTTGGCCCCGGTAGAGGGCGCCGTCGCAGGTGGCGCAATAGCTGACCCCTTTGCCGGTGAGAGCCTCTTCCCCCGGGACTCCCAGGTTCCTGTAACGGGCGCCGCTGGCGATGATCACCGCGCCCGCTTTCAGCTCCTCCCCCTCCAGCCGCAATAGATGATGGTCGGGCCCGACTTTAAGGTCCAGGACTTCCCCGTTGCGGAACTCCAGCCCGAAGCGCTCGGCCTGCTTCCGCATCCGGTCGCTCAGCTCGAACCCGGAGATCCCCTCGGGGAAACCGGGGTAATTCTCCACCAGGTCGGTGGTCATGACCTGGCCGCCGTGGATGAGTTTTTCCAGAAGCAGGGTTTTCAGCCGGGCGCGGCCGGCGTAGAGGCCGGCGGTGAGGCCGGCGGGGCCGGCCCCGACGATGATGATGTCATAATCCCACGCAGACATGCCGGTCCCGGGGATTACAGGGCTTTTTTCAGGGCATTCTCGATCAGGGAACGGGAGACCGCGCCGGTGATCTGCTCCAGCACTTGCCCTCCTTTGAAAATGATCAATGTGGGGATGGCCCGGATACCATATTTGGCAGGGGTTTTAGCATTTTCATCCACATTCATCTTGGCCACTTTCACCTTGCCTTGATAGTCCCGGGCCAGTTCTTCCACCACCGGGGCAATTGCCCGGCAAGGGCCGCACCAAGCCGCCCAGAAATCAACCATCGCGGGCATATCGGACTTCAGGATTTCCTCTTCAAAAGTGGCGTCACTAACCTGGAGAGGTTCGGGACCGGACATCATTCCCTCCTAAGTTTAAATGGGCGCTACAGGTTTAGTATTATTAACCATTTCTCCAATTCTTGTCAATCACTTTTACTCAAAGGGCGATTCGGGCATCCAGGCCCAGGCCCCGCCTTTTCTCTTCCACGTGGCGGATAATCAAGGCCGCGGCCTTGGCCGGGTCCGGCTCCACCGCGAATTTGGCCCCCAGGTGCGCCTCCAGGCCGTTGAGCAGCAAATCCGTCACCGCGGCGCTCCCCAGGACCGGGGGCGCGACCCCCAAAACCGTGAAGATGCCGCTGGCCACCGCGTAACCGGCAATGGCCGCGGCCTTCTCCGAATACCACTCCGGCGCCGCGGCGGCCACCGGCAACTGATCCAGGTCCACCCCCAAAGCCCCGGCCAGGACCGCGCAAAGGTTGATGATGCGGGTGTTGTCCACACAGGAGCCCATATGCAAAACGGGGGGAATCCCTAAAGCCCGGCATACGGCTCTCAGCCCCGGCCCGGCCAATTCCGCGGCCTGGGGCTCCTTCAGGCCCGCCTTGGCGTTGGCCACTGCGGTGCAGCCGGTGTCCAGGACCAGGATGTCCGCGGCTATGAGGGCCCGAGTCAAATTGACATGACCATAGTCCTGGGTAATCTTGGGATTGTTGCACCCCACCACCCCCACCGCGCCCCGGATCTGCCCGGTTTTGACCGCGCCCAGCAAGGGTGCGGGGCTCCCCCCCAGGGCGGCGACAATGGCCTCGATGGAAAAACCCGCGACCTGGGCCCGGGGCGCGTCCGGGATGGAGACCCGCTTGGGGTCCCGGCGGGCGAAGTTCTCCACCGCCTGGGAGACCAGGTCCCGGCCCAGGGCCGCGGCGTTTTCCGGGGTGAAGGACAGGTGCCGGGCCTTGGGAAACTTGGCCTTGTCGTAGGTGGTGAAAAAGAGGGTATGGTAGCAGGAGGCCAGGTCCCCCAGAGAGGGCATGATGCACTGGTAGTCCACCACCAGGGCCTCCACCGCGCCGGTGACCAGGGCCAGTTCCTGGACCAGATGGTTCCCGGCCATGGGGATGCCCCGGCGCATCAGCACTTCGTTCCCGGTGCAGCAAAGGCCCGCCAGGTTGATGCCCCGGGCCCCCAATTTTTTGGCTTTTTGGAGCAACTCCGGGTCCTGGGCGGCCCGGACCACCATCTCCGAGACCAAGGGGCTGTGACCGTGGAGGATGATGTTCACCTGGTCCTTCTTCAACACCCCGATGTTGACCTGGGAGTTGACGGGCTTGGGCGTGCCGAAAAGGATGTCGGAGACCTCGGTGGCGATCATGGAGCCGCCCCAGCCGTCCGCCAGGGCCACCCGGAGGGCCTGGAGGAGAATATTGACGGGGTCGTTGTCCACCCCCATGTGGGTGCGGTGCAGCATCTCCGTGATCTCCCAGTCGATGCCCCGGGGCGCGATCCCCAGTTTTTCCCATCTCTCCAGGCGGGCGGCGGGGAGGCGTTTGGTGAACTGGAGGAAGCCTTTCTTGATGCCGTATTCCTCCATCAGGGCTAGGGCCAGTTCCTTGGCCTGGGCCTCCGGGGATAGGTCCGGGGCCACCCCGAATTCTGCGGCCACCCGGGAGAGCTTTTCCAGGTCGGTGAGCTTGTAGCCCGGAGCTTTGCCTTCGGCCACGGCCAGGAGCGTCTCCACCAGGTCCCGGCCGTGGTCGGAATGGGAGGCCGCGCCCGCGGCCACCATGCGGGCGAGATTGCGGGCCACCATGATGTCCGCGTCCGCGCCGCACACTCCCCGCTGAGGGCCATCGCCAAAGGGATCGATGCGGCAGGGCCCCATGACGCAGATGCGGCAGGAGAGCCCCAGGTCGCAAAACCCGCACTGGGGCTGCTGGGCGGCAAAACGGTCCCAGACCGTCTCCAGGCCCTCTTGCCGGGCTTTTTCCTTTAAGGCCAATGTGTCGGGGTGGATGGAGATGTTTCCTTTCTGAGCATCTTGGGGGTCCATCTCTAATTCTCCTCTTCATTAACCTTCACAAATAAAAATAACAAATAACCCGTAGGGCAGACGTCCAGCCCGGTATCCTTATTCGGGTTATCAGGTACGGCGAGCGCGAAGCCCCGCCCTTTACATTTCTTAATTTTATGAGTTAAAAAAGGTCGTGATTTAAAATGGAATTTTTTTATTTTTGACTTAAATCGAAAAAAGTACGAAATATGGAATCAGCTAATCTGCTTCCTGCACCTACTAGCTTTGCAAGGACACGTAACTGCTCGCGGCAAGACAGAATATCTGTTGGCTGGGGATAGTTAATTGTATGATCTATTTCCCCCCATATTTCTTCAAATAAAGTTCTTACTTGAATCTCACAAGTAACAAATGAATCTGGTCGTGGTTTAATAATATAATGTATGCTTGTATAATGGCTTTCCTTTACTTGTACCTCCAACCCTTGTTTGGCAAAAAATTCCTGCAATTCAGGGTCCCAACTATAAGCCTTGGGTGCTTCATAGAGTGACCAATCTCCATCATCAATTTGTTTTTTAATACATTCATGGATTTTTATGAATTGGTCTTGATACAGATGCAAAATTCTAACACCAGCAATATCAGTTATTCGATCGAAAACATTTTCTTGGCTGATAGATTCCTGAGTAGAATATTTACGAATTATTTTATCTCTCAAATGTGACTCATTTTTCATCCTAGCTTTTATTGAATGAACAACTGGCGGAGGCCCAATAAGAATTGGGTCTTCGGTAAAGACAGAAACAACTGTATCTTTGAATATTTTATATCGATGAAATTCCGATTTTACCTTTTCGATAATTGGTTCTATTAACTCTGGATTAACCATTTTTCAACTCATTTTACTGATCCTGTCTAACAAGTCATTTGCAAATTGATAATAACCACCTCGGGTTTCCTCAAACCTAGCACGATTCCCCAAAATGGTTCTTCTATCATCTGGCTCCAAAGTTGTAGAAGGAACCATCCAAATTGGCTGCCGATATTTTTGGGCCATAGTTGGCATGGTTGAATGCGAATGCATGACCGCGGTTCCACCTATAGGATTTGAAAGCTGTTCATGTCCTAAAAAATCCAAAATTTGTTTTGGTATAAAGTCTGTTATCGTCTTTGGAATCTGGGATGCATAATTATAATGAGCCGTAGCTAAGTCCCATGTTTGCCCTGAATACTTTTTTGCATTGAATATCGTGAATCCCAAAAACCGTACAAAATTTTCAGGGAAATTTTCTCTCTTAAAATCCGATAGAAGACTATACATTGTATCGAATTCCCTTTTCCATTTTTCAATAGACCTCCCGATGTTTCTAATTCCATAAAGCGAAAACATATCTGGCATACAAGGTATAACAAAACCATCAGCAGTTGATATTATTATTTTGTTTAAAATGCCTAAACTTGGAGACGTATCAATCATTACAATTTCGTATCCTCGTTGCTCTGCATATTGCTTACATAAGCTTCGTATTTTTGTGATAGTTCTTATCCCTAAAGGGTCACCAAGAAAAGCTTCACTCCATCTGCTAGCGATCTTATCTTCATACATGTGGAGGGATAAGCGCCCTGGTACAAGATCAAGATTCTTATGCAAGCTAATCGGAACGGCTAATTTCTCTAATTCGCCAGTGCCATCCTCAGTAGGCTTGAGAAGGAAATGGCAAGATCGATGAGACTTTAAAAGTTTTTCAAAATTAGCTTCGGATAAATTATCCCTTGCTGCCTGATAATCGTCTATAAACGGGTCCTCCTCACTCCATATAAGATGCAGATCCTCTGGAGAAATTCCATAAAGTGTCAGATTCGACTGGGGATCTAAATCAAGAAGGAGTGTTTTATGGCCTAATTCTGCAAGAGCGTATGCCGTATGGTACGTGAGTGTAGTTTTGCCTACGCCCCCTTTGTTATTAAAAATAGCGATTGATATCATCCTGAATCTTCCTTTTTGCTTAATAATGTACCCAAATCTACATTACAACATTTTAATTAATTAAAAAAATAAAAAAAGCCCGGTCCACGGAGGACCGGGCTATGGCTTTCTATAAATGTCCAGATGTGGTGCGCAGGGCGCACCCTACGGCGTCCGGTGATTAGTCCACCTTGGGCCGGGGCAGCAGCTTGGCGGCCTCCAGGATTTCCGGGACCTTTTCCTCCCATTCGATGGCCATCAGGTGGATGCCGGAGATGCC
>Ga0154668_1063_pt1 | contig 9558 bp, 7 predicted proteins | sample Rifle2008BG13ft_FD_116097 | JGI IMG/M metagenome (GOLD analysis project Ga0154668, IMG submission 116097) | Deltaproteobacteria bacterium RBG_13_60_28 | reverse complement strand
CGGGAGAGCATGAACTCCGGCAGGTGCCGGGCCAGGGAGTTACTGTCGGTCCAGTCCACGATGAAATTGGGCAGCATGTCCCAGAGCTGCTCGAACACCCCCCAGAATACGGAAATAATGAGAATAAAGATGAGAAGCCGGGGGTTGAGGATTTCCCGGACCGTGGCCACCGCCACCTCCCAGACCCCGGTGGACCTATCCGCCCCTGAATCTATTTCCTTATAAGTGAAAAGCCACAACAGGTTCAGACTGACCAGGACGGCGCAGCCGTAAAAGACCATGGGCCAGGAGTACCCGTAAAGAAAATGCGCCAGGGGCGGGCCCAGGAAGGCGCCGATGTTGATCACCATGTAGAAAAAACCCCAGCCCACCCCGGAGGTCTTATCCGTGAGGGTCTTGACAAAGGTGCCCTGAATGGGCGGCTTGAAGACCGCGGTGCCCGCGGCCAGGAGCAGGCAGCCGGCGAAAAACGGCCAAAAGGTGCGCTGGGTGGCCATCATCAGGTAGCCCGACACTTTGAGGATGATGGCCACCACGATCTGCCTCTTATACCCGTAGCGGTCGGCGAAGCCGCCGGTGAGCACCGGCAGAATCGACTGCGTCAGGGCCCACCACAGGAAGATGAACCCCTTGTCGCTCTGGGAAAAGTGCAGGCCGCCGATCTCGTCCGCCTGGGCGATATAAATGGGGATGACCACGCGCACGCCGTAATAAGCGAGGCGTTCGATCATCTCCATGATGTTGGCCACCCAGAAAGGCCAGGTCAGGCCTCTCGTCTGCCCCCAGAATGACGGTGTGTCCTGTTTACTCAAGCGGGTCCTTGCGGCGACGGAAACTCTTCAGGTTTGCTGGGGTGAGTATAATGGAAAGGGAGGATGCCGGTTAAGGAAAATCTAGCCGGAATTTAATTCTTCCTGACGATATGGAGACGATATCGATAATTTTCCAGGACTCGGCGATAAGCTTCGAGTTTGGCAAGGTATCAACTATTTCCCCTTTGCAGTTGGCAACAAACAAGGCAGGGTTATGGCTGCCCCTGCCTTGTTTTGTAGCTAAGAGGAGAAGCTAATTAACTCTTCTTTAACCTCCTTAACCCTACCAGGCTTAGCAACCCGGAGCCCAGGAGCCAGACCGCGCCGGGCAGGGGGACGGAAGATGCCGTACCATAAAGTTCGAAAGCATGGGAGGTGCTTCGGTTAGTTGTTTCCCAAGAAATGTTTAAATAATCTTCAGTATCCTTTTTAAGCTTAAGACCGAGCCAAAAGTCGCCTGCCGCCAGGTTCACCGGAGTGACTGGAAATTCATAACGGTATGAAGGACTTCCATCCCCCCAATGATGATCAAAAATACCAGCAAGAGTGGCAACGCCGGAGGCTTCCGGAATGAGGGAACTCACATTAGTGTCGGTATAAAAAAACCAATAAATATCCCCCCCAACCTGGCCCATATCAATACCCCAAAAAACTACCTTATTGATAGTAGCGTGTGCGGCCAGGGTAAAATTTCCGAGGGTTATATTAGTTGCATTTATGGTCGAACCTCCGTAGCTGTCCGGAGAGCCGCTTGCATAGATTAAATCAGCGTGAACACCAGATGGCAACGACATGGAATAAAAAATGACGGCCAAGAGGATCACGGAAGTTTTGGTGAATACTCTCATTTTGCCCTCCTGCGGGTTTGGCATTTTCTGGAGTCTTGTATGTATTCATATCGGTCTGATGATGTCAACCAAAAATCAAATAAATTCCACAAAGAACAACAAGCTGCAACACTCTTCCAAGGCCGCAACAGGTGCCCTCTGGCGGGAGGCAATTCAGAATTAGATGGGCAGTGATGATATCTGCTATCTATCAGCAAGATTATAAGCCGATGAATTGTTTGGATATACTTTAAAGATGTGCAATTATTTGGGATGTTAGGTAAAAATAGTGACAGACACAATTTCTCGTCCCGAACCCGGCATTTAAGCCTCTAGCGGCACCGGCCTCCGAGTGGTGAGGGCGCGCCGGCTGGAAGCCTGGGCCACCATGGAAAGCTCCCGGACCGCTCTTCCACCCGCCGCCTCCCCCTGGCGCCGGGGAAAATCCCCTTTAAAAAGCCCGGAGGGAAAGCTAATTTTCCCTGATCTTCTGAGGCGTCGGGAACATGAGTGAATCAAGATTCGTGCCCCGGTTAAGTTCATTCCCTGCGTAGGGGTCACCTCGAAACCTTTGCCATTCCGTCTTATCCAGGGAGGTAGGATGATCGTGGTGTCCCGAACTGGCCGACAGCTCCCCCACTCTTTCCTGGAGAACCTTGGCCTGTTCCAAAATGGCCGTGATGGCCGGGAGCAAGTCTTCGGCTTGGGTTCTAATCTGCTGCATCACCTCTCTTAATCCGGCCACCTCCTGAACCAGATGCTCCAAATCCGCTGGCGAGGAGGTACGAGCCCCGGCGACGGCGTCCACAATCTCCTTTACCCTGGTTAATCCCCCTTGAGTCTCCAGTTGCGCCTTTTCAATCAAGTCGCGGATACTGCTGGCCTGGGTAATAATATCCAGGGCCAGCCTCCAAACCTCGTACCCTTCCAGGATCATCCGCCTGTCCTGCAACTCCGAGCTCATGGAGATGAGGAAATCAGCATGGGAAAGGATTAATCTGAAGGTCGTGATAATTTTCGTCATTTTCTCCGAGGACAGGGAAACCACCTCCTGGTATTGGGTCAAGACGCTCTCGAGATACCTGCTGTCATAATCAGTCCACTTAACCTTAGACATGGCTGCTGCCTCCTATCACCGCGTTCACCGTGATGGGCGAATTTTTGGACTTGGTTTGGGGTTTTGGATGGCCTGGGGGTTGTCCAGGGACTCCTGGACTAACACCCCTAACCTTATTTCTTGCCGAAGTTACCACGAGATCCTCTTCTCCCGTTTGCCTCCGCCGGCTTCCCGCAACCCCAAGGATCAGCGGGTGGTGACCAAACCCTCCTGAACCTGCCTCTCACGCCGTGGAAAGCATTGCCCGGAGGCAAGACCTTCAACCCTTTCAGGAATCCGGGGCTGAGAACGAGTTCACCTTAAAAACTCTTGAATTGCTCGTCTTCCAGCGGAATTACCTGATCCGGATGGATTTCCCGGCCTCTCTGTCTATCAATTAAGAGCTTCTGTCCCGGGGGGGGGTTCTGGAGGACGGGCCGCCTGCCGGTCAATTTGCCCCGCAGCATTTTCCTGACCCCGTTGCCGTTGTGGCCGATGGGGGAGCCGTTGCCATGGCCGCTCACCAGGACCACCAGATCATACACCACGCCTTTCACCTGTTCTGACTGGGCGTTGAGTTCTTCGGCCGCGCTGGCGCTCTCCTCGGCATTGGCCGCCACCTGCTGGGTCACCTTGTTCATTTCATTCACCGCTCTGTTGACCTGGTTCACCCCCTGGGCCTGCTCTTTGGAAGCCGCGGCGATCTCCGCCACCAGTTCCTTCACTTTGGTGGTGCTGGTGGTCACCTGATCGAAGGCCTCCGCGGTTTTCGCCACCAATTCCGAACCTTCCCTGACCTTGACCACCGTGCCTTCGATGAGGGTGGAGGTATTTTGGGCGGCCTCCGCGGCCCGCATGGCCAGGTTGCGCACCTCCTCGGCCACCACCGCAAAGCCGGTCCCTGCTTCTCCGGCCCGGGCGGCCTCCACCGCCGCGTTCAGGGCCAGGAGATTGGTCTGGAAAGCGATTTCATCGATGGTCTTAATGATCTTGGCGGTTTGCTCGCTGGCGCCGGTGACCTCCTTCATGGAGGCGGTCAGATGGCTCATGGCCGAGTTGGCGGTCCCCACCACCCGGGCCGTCTCCGCCATCAGGGAGTCGGCCTGCTGGGCGTAGTCGGCATTGGCCCGGGTCATGGCGGCCATCTGCTCCATGGAGGAGGAAGTCTCCTCCAGGGCGGCCGCCTGCTGGGAAGCCCCTTCCGCCAGAGACTGGCTGGAGCAAGAGACCTGGTGGGACGCGGAGGTCACCTGGTCCGCGCCTTCGTTCAGGTCCGTCACCACCCGGTTAATGGCCCGGGTGATGGAGCGGGTGATGAGCAGCCCCAGGATCAGGGCTAAAGCCACGCCGAACACCATGGCGACCATGGATAAGACTTTCAGGAAAGCCGCCTGGCTGGTGGACTGTTTCACTTCGTTGGCGGCCATAGCCTTGTTGATCTCCACGATCTTGTCCAACAACCCGATGGCCTCCCGCTGTTTTTGCAGCAATGACCCGAGGACCATCTCTTGCAACTGCTCGAAATGGGATTTTGAGTCGCTTACCACCTTCAGCATGGCGTCGAAGTGCTGGAAGACCTCCTGCATGGCCGGAATCATGTCCCGCTCATACGTAGCCTGAGCCTCCCCTTTGTTGCCGGCGCCTGCGAACTGCTTGACCTTGTGGACCGCTTCATGGAAACGCCGGTGGGGTTCGACTATGGCCTGAACCTCTTTGGTTAGGCTCTCATTGTCGCTCTTGAACGTCGGCAGCCACTTGCCGGCGTGACAGGCGGTGTGGTCTTCTCCACCCGCGAACATGGCGTCCTTGACGTACAGCAGGTGCAGAACCCGTTGCACGAGTATGTAGTGGTCTTTGCTAAATTGTTCCAGTTGGCGTCCCACAGCCACAGGATCGGTAATCCCGCCGCGGTCAATCTCCCTGGACAACTCCACGGCTTTGTTGTTCTCTGCCCCCCAGGCGTCCCAGGCGGGCCCAAACCGTTTCCAAAGCTCGGCTACTTCCTGCGTCTGCGGCAGCCCCTCGTAAGCCTTCCAGGCCTTCCCGTACTCCTCCCGGGCCTTTGCCAGGTTATTATACTGCCGCCGGCGCACTTCCACCGGCAGCCCGGGAATTGCCAACGTGCGGATCGTGCCCCGGATGTTCTCGGCGTTCTCCTTGATGATGAGCAAGTTTTCCACGCTGGCCAGCCGCACCACCCCGATCTCCTCGATGGCCTTGACGCTTCGGGTCGCACCGTAGTATCCGACGATGCACAGCAGTAGGGTGATCAAACCGACAACCGCAAAGGATAAAACCATTTTGGTTCCCAGTTTCATATTCCTAAACATCGGTCCTTTCCTCCTCGCCTAACTGGTTGGGAATTCCTAAGATCCTCATGTGACTCCCTGCCACTCCTAGAGGTTTTTCCCTGCCAAGGCGGCCTCCGAAACCATGTTGTCCTGTAAACCTGCTTGCCAATTCAGGCCGCCACCGCATCCATTCCCCATATTTCCTCCCCGGCCAACACCCGGTCGATATCCAGGAGAATTTTGACCCCGCCCTTAGCTTTAGCAATACCCAGGATGGACCTGATTTGCACGCCGCTCCCGAAAGACGGCGGCGGATCGATGTCCGCCGCCTGAATGAACAGCACCTCGGAGACGGAATCCACCACCACTCTAGGTGGAACTCCGGGAACACCTTAGTATCCTCCTCAACACTGCGGCCACATCCTGGAAATCGCTGTCGATGAGAGAGATGTAACGGGGCCGCAACCTGTGGCCCTGGGAAATGGTTTGGGGGTCGGCGTCCGGTATAATCAAGATAACCCGCAGCCCCTCGAGCATCAGCCCCAGAGACAGCAGTTCCCCCAGTTCTTTCCGGCCGGCGGCCAGGATTACCGCCACCCTAAGACCGTTATTGAGCCTTCGCAGCCTGTGGAACAACCCCCCGGGGGTATGCACCATCTCCATTTCCGGTTGCGGAACCACGGTGGCTACTACCTCCTCCAGTCGGTAGCTGTCTGCGTTGGCCACGGGGGCATACAAGAGCAGTTCCTTTTTTGGCATTTTTTCTTCCTTAAAAAGAGAAGAGACCAGGGCCATCTGCAACGCCTAATAATGCCAGATGCGTGCCGGGGTTGGACCCACGGGGTAAAATAATTTATATAACCTTTTATCTCCGGTAAATCAGATAGATATGCAGGCGGGAGCAGGCGCTCTGACAGATATCTAGTAAAGAAAAGCCGTTATTGTCTTGTGAAACGAGACTAAATCTTGCAAATCAAGTCTTGCCAAACAAGACCATAACCGGGCCGGGAAGGGCGGAGCAGCAGCAAATAAATGGCTGGGGAACGGAAATCCGTTTAATCAGGCAAAAAACGGGGACGGTTTATGGCGTCTCGGGGCTGGAAGGCTGATTGGCTGCCAGGCTCAGGGAAATGCCGTGGAGTTTTAACAGGGAATAGAGGCGGGCCCGGGACAGGCCGGAAAGCCGGCAGGCTGCCTGGATATTGCCTCTCACCTGTTGCACCAGGTCTTGGAGGTAGCGTTTTTCCACCTCGGCCACCACAGTTTTCCGCACCTCGTCCAGACGCGCAAGGGCGCGGCCTGGTGAAACCTCATCCTGCCAGCCTTTGGCAGGGTTGCGCTTCCCCAGGACTGAGGCCCGGGCCAACTTGGTGCGCAGGTACGCCGGCAGGTGTTGGGGGAACAGGGTAGGCTCGCGGTGGGCCGCGGCCATGGCCGTATCCAGGGCATTCACCAGCTCCCGGACATTGCCGGGCCAGTCATGGGCCGACAGATATTGGAGAAGTTCCGGGGAAAACCCTTTGGGCGCCAGGCCATAGCGTTTGCAGAGTCTGGCGGTATGATACCAGGCCAAATCCACCAGGTCTCCATTTCTTTCTTTTAAAGAGGGGAGGTTGATGACCAGGGACCGCAGGCGAAAAAAGAGGTCCTGGCGGAATCCCCCTTGGTTTACCATCTCTTCGAGGTTCCGGTTGGTGGCGGCCACCAGCCGAAAGTCGCTCTCTACCTCCCTTTTGCCGCCGATGGGCCGGAAAGAGCGTTCCTGGAGCACCCGCAGGAAGGCTTTCTGCATGGACCCCGGCAGCTCTCCCACCTCATCCAAGAAGAGGGTGCCCCCATGGGCCTGGGCAATCAACCCGGTGCTGGCTTTATCCGCGCCGGTAAAGGCTCCCTTCTCATAGCCGAAAAGGGCGCTCTCCACCAGATTCTCCGGCAAGGCCGCGCAATCCACCACCACAAAATTCTTCGCCGCCCTGGAGCTGTTCAGGTGGATCGCCCGGGCGAAGAGTTCCTTGCCGGTGCCGGTGGCCCCGGTGATGAGCACGTTGACCTCCCCGGCCGCGGCCTGGGCCAGCAGGTCCAAACAGGCCTGCATGGGGGGGCTCCCGCCCAACAGGCCTTCCAATTTTAGGGCCACCGGCTGCTTATGAGCCTGCTTCTCCTCCCGGAATTGCAGAGCCCGGGTCAGGGGCAGGACCATCTGGCTGATGCTGGAGGTTTTCTCAATGTAGTCCCAGGCCCCCTGGGTAATGGCCAATTCCGCGCCGTCCGCATCACCGGAGCCGGTAATGATAATGATCTCCGGCGGGTCCGGCAGGGACCGGAGCGTGGGTATCACTTCCAAGCCGTTGCCGTCCGGCAACCCCACATCGAGGAAGACCAGGTCAAAATCCCGGAGAGCCGCCAGCCGGAGCCCCTCCGCCAGGGTGTAGGCGCAGGTGGCCTCATGTTCCTGCCGCATTACCAGGTCGGAAAGCATCTGGCACATCATTTCTTCGTCATCGATGATTAACACCTGGGCCACGGGGACCTGCTCCCAGCCGGGAAAATGGGGGAAAAAGGCTGGCCGTCTGCTTCCCTAAACAGACTGCTCAGTTGGCGCGATTTTTAGGCATCAGGACAGAGGACCTATAAGCATCATTCTTTGCATGCTTATTCGACTCTATCTGAAATTTTCTTTAACACCTTTTGAATGGCCTCGGAAATCCGGTGGAGATCAAAGGGCTTCGGTACCACTTCCCGGATGCCCGCGCTCCGAATCTTTTCCGGGGTAACCATCTCGCTGAAGCCGGTGCACAGGATGATGGGGATGTCCGGCCGCAACCGCGAACAGGCTGCGGCCAGTTCCAGCCCGGTGAGGCCGGGCATGGTCTGGTCGCTGATGATGAGATCGAAGCGTTGGGGCTGGGCCCGGAACTCCTTCAAGGCCTGGAAGCTGTTCGTCAGGGCCACCACCTCATAACCCAAGCCCGTCAGCATCTGCTGGCCTGCCAGAAAAAAGTCCTCGTCGTCATCCACAAACAGAATGGTTTCACTTCCCGCGGGGATAACGGGCTTCGCAATCATGACCTCCACTTCCGTCTCCGGAGGCTCGTCTGTCGCCAGGGGGAGAAGCACCTGGAAAGTGGTGCCCCAGCCCGGCTGGCTGGTGGCCTGGATCGTCCCTCCAAGGCTTTTAACAATGCCGTAGACCACCGCCAAACCCATGCCGGTGCCTTTCCCCGGCCCTTTGGTGGTAAAAAAGGGGTCAAAGACCCTTTCCAGGACCCCGGGCTCCATGCCACACCCGGTGTCGCCGACGCTCATCTCCAGGTAAGGACCCGGGGGCATCCCCTCATCCGGTGGCGCAGCCTTTCGGTGCTGTGCTATGATGATTCCGTTGCCCGTCTCCAGCTCCTCCCGGTTCCCGGAGCCAAGGATGCTCCTCCGGGCGGACGGAGGCCGCGGTAACGGGTCAAGGTGCAAGTTTAATAAATTTCCTTGACGGTTTCTAATCGCCTAAGGGTGGGACATGGCCGCGCTGATGGAGACAACTGAGCCTCCGGTCCTGGTGGAGGGCCATCCCGGGATGCTGGAACTGGTGCTTAACCGCCCCCGGGTTCTTAATACCCTGGATTTGGAGATGATCCGCCTGCTGCAACAGGCCCTCAATACCGCCCGGGCTGACGGGGGCTGCCGCTTGGTCCTGCTTCGGGGCGCGGGAGAGCGGGGGTTTTGCGCCGGGGGAGACCTGAAGGCCCTGGTGGGGTCGGTCCGGGAGCAAGCCTGGGACCGGGCCGCCCGATTTTTTCAAGAAGAATACGCCCTGGACCTGGATATCCACCGTTTTCCCAAACCCGTGGTGGCCCTGGCTGCGGGGATCACCATGGGGGGCGGCCTGGGTTTGGCGGCCGGGGCCGATCTGGTGGTGGCCACGGAAGACACCCGCCTGGCCATGCCGGAGACCGGCATCGGCTTTTTCCCGGACGTGGGGGCCACGGGCTGGCTCTTTGCCAAATGCCCCCCGGGTTACCCGGAGTTCCTGGCCCTGACCGGTTTGGAGATGGAGGGAGCCGAAGGAGTCAGGGTGGGCCTGGCCACCCACCTGATCATAGAGGCCAAGGTGCCGGAGTTTCTGGAAAGGCTCCGGAAATTGGCGGGGACGCTTCCCCCTGATAGAGGGGAAGCGCTAAGCCGGCTTAAAGAAAGCCTGGCCCATTCGGGGGAGCAGATAATTCCTCCCCGGCCGGAGATAGACGCCTGGGTGGCCCGGCATTTCGCGGGGAAGGCGGCGGTCCAGGAGATCCTGGACTCCCTGGCCCGCTGCCGGGAGGCCTTCAGGCTGTGCGCCGAAGTGCAAGAGCGGCTCCAGGAGCGCTCCCCCACGGCCCTGGTCTTGACCTTTAGCCTGTTGCGCCGCCACCAGGGCCGCCCCCTGGAAGAGGTTCTGGCCGGGGAGGCCCGGGCCGCGGCCTTCATGATCGCCCACCCCGATTACCTGGAAGGCATCCGGGCCCGCCTGCTGGACCGGGACCAACAGCCCCGCTGGCAGC
>Ga0154668_1069_pt1 | contig 10010 bp, 6 predicted proteins | sample Rifle2008BG13ft_FD_116097 | JGI IMG/M metagenome (GOLD analysis project Ga0154668, IMG submission 116097) | Deltaproteobacteria bacterium RBG_13_60_28 | reverse complement strand
CGGCCAGGGTCTGGAAGTAGACGCGGCGGATGCGCCGCATCCGTTTCCGGAAGCAGAGGCCCAGTTCCATGCAGGCGTTATAAAAGGATTCCCGGCTGAACTCCAGGGTCAGCAAGCGGGCCACGGTTTCTTGAGTGATCTGCTGGTGTGCGTCCTTAATCTTCAGCCGGGCCTCTTCCAATCCCTGCCAGAGGGGCAGCAGGATGAGGTCGGCCTTTTCCTGGAGGCGGGCGATTTCCGTCTGCACCATCTTTATGGGCCCGGTATCCGCTTTTTCGGGCATGGATTCCTGAACCACCTCCACACCCAGACGCCGTAGGAATCTCAAGAGAAATTCCCGGTGGCTGTTTTCCCATGGTCCCAGGTTCCAGATATCCGCGGGGATGCCCACCCGGGGCACGTAGTTGCCCCCCGGGAGCAACTGGCGCAGCAGCCGCACCCGGGAAAAAAGCCGCTCTTTCAGGTGCAGCACGTGGTTGCTTTTGCCCCACCGGGCCTGCCACATCTGGATGCGGCCCCAAGCCTTCATTTTCACATAGAACCAGTCCCGGGCGATGATGCGTTTAACCACCGATGGCCAGGAATAAAACTTTTTCATGGCCCGGATAGTCTCCCATTGGAGCTCATAGGCGGTGAGCTGCCGGGGTTGGAAGACCGCGTGGTGGCCGTCGTAGTGGCTCCAATCGCGGCAGAAAATGCGGTTCTGGGCCTCCAGTTCCTGATAGACGGGGGTACCCGGGATGGGGGTCAGAATCAGGTATTGCAGGGAATCCAGGTCCAAATCCCGGGAAAATTTCACGGTGTCCCGGATGACCTGATAATGGTCCTCCTCGGAGCCAAAGACGAACATGCCGTGGACCCGGATGCCGTGGCGATGGAAATTAATGACGCAATCCTTGATGCCTTCCACGGTCTGGGATTTGTTGTAAAGCTTCAGGGTGGCGGGATTGATGGATTCCAGGCCCACAAACACACAGTAACAGCCAGTCCGGGCCATGAGCTGCATCAGTTCTTCATCCTTGGCCGCCTCCACCCGCACCTGGGCGCTCCATTCGAAGTTCAATTTCTCCTGGAGGATGCGCTGGCATAATTTTTTGATCCGCTCCCGGTCAGCGGTGAAGTTGTCGTCGCAGAAAAAGACGTGGTGGGCCTTGAGGCCGTTCTGCCGGATTTCTTGCATTACCCGGTCCACGGAATTGAAGCGATACTTGCGGCCGAAAAGTCTGATCACCCCGCAGAAACGGCAATTAAAGGGGCAGCCTCGGGAAGTGGCGATGGACACGATCCGGCGGCCCCGGCGGGCGCTCCAGCCGTGGACCACCTCATAATTGGGAATAGGTAGGTCGTCCAGGTTCTCCACGAAGGGACGCCAAGGATTCTGCCGCAACGTCTCCCCTTCCAGAAAGGCCAGGTTTTTCACCGCGCCCAGATCCCCGCCGGAGTTGAGGGCGGCCACCAATTCCGGCAAGGCTTCATCCCCCTCGCCACAGATGACGTAATCGGCATGGTCCAGGGACTCCCGGACTACGAAGCTGGGGTGGGCCCCGCCCATCACCACCGGTATGCCCTGCCCTCGATAGTAATCTCCCAACTCATAGGCCAGGGGCGCGGTGGAGGTGATGGTGGAGATGCAGACCAGGTCGGGATGGAAATCCAGGCTGCGATAATCCGGGGCACTGATCTCTTCGATGATTACTTTTACCTCCAGACCCTGGCGTTCTAAAATGGTCCCCAGCAACACCGGTCCTAATCGGGGAATTGCCATCCGGCTAAAGATATGGGGCCGGGGAGCCCGGGGCTCAATGAATAAGACCTTTTGTATAGGGGGGGACATGGGAATACTCCTTCAGGAAGCCATCCTGCTTGGCGGGCGGTTTCGTCTGCCCGGCGTGGCCATCTTGCCCTGGGCTTAACGTTCAGTTTTAGTAGATATATATGGCAGTATAATTTTCTAGAACCTTAAGGGAAGGGAGGGCGAATGTCAAATGATTCTTTACATGACTCCCTGACGGGGGCCAGGAGCATAAAACATTGAAGCAGATTCCCCCTCGTGCAGGGGGAATCTGCTTCAAAGCCACAAACTAGGGTATATGGAGAAGGGAGGATGGCTTAGACGCAACCGGTGGGTTTGGCCAGCCCCGCCATCTTACAAGCGCCTTTGCCCGGCCCGGAGGGAAACAACTCATAGATGTGCTTCAGTTTGAAGCCGGTCACCTTTGAGAGAATCCGCACCATGGGGGCGATGCCGTTCTTCTTGTAATAATCCTGGAGCATGTTGATGACCTTCCAATGCTCATCGGTGAGATCCTTGATACCCTCGGAATCCTTCACATAATCCACCCATTCCTGGCACCATTGATCCAGGTTCTCCAGGAAGCCGTCTTCGTCTACTGTAAAGGCTTTGCCCTTGAATTCGATGTTGGCCATGCCGACATATCCTCCTTAAAAAATTTATCGCCGGATTTTAGCTTTCAAAATTACGGCATTGTGAAAATTTTGTCAAGCATTAAAAATATCTAAAAGATTAATTCCCTTATGGTCCTGAAAAAGTGGCTTATGGGGGGAGGGCCGGGAAATAATCGCGGTCAGCATACAGCCCTAAGAAGAGGTTGGGGGTCAATTAAGTTCTTGCTGCCAGCTCTTTGGCTCCCTCCCTCAGATGCCCTCTTGCTCCCTGGCCCTGGCTTGGGGGGGCCCGGGGAAAATCTTCCCGGGGTTCATGATCCCCTGGGGATCAAAGGCCTGCTTCAGGCGTTTCTGCAAAGCGATGGCCGCCGGCGATAGCTCCATTCCCAGGTAGGGGGCTTTGGTGAGGCCCACGCCGTGCTCCCCGGAAAGGGTGCCCTGGAGCCGGCGCACCAGGGCAAAGATCTCCTCCACGGTGGGCCAAACCGCGTCCTTCTCCCCCGGCGCCCCGGGATCGTAAAGGACGTTGACGTGGATGTTGCCGTCTCCGGCGTGGCCGTAGCAGGGGATAATCAACCCACGGCGCCGGGAAAGTTCCTCCAGGGCGGTAATCAAATCCGGGATGGCCCCCAGGGGCACGGCTACGTCTTCGCTCACCTTCTGGGGCTTCACCTTCTTAAGGGCCGGGGAAACGACCTTCCGGGCCTTCCACAGTTGCTCGGCCTCCATCAGAGTTTGGGCCCGGATCACCGGGCTGGCCCCCTGCTCCCGGCAGAAACCGGCCATGGCCGCGGCCCGCTCCTCCACGTCCTGGGGATGGCCGTCCACGGCCATGAGCAAGAGGGCCGCGGTCTCCAGGGGCACGGCAAAGGGGAGCATCTCCCGGACACACCCCAGGGTGACGCGGTCCATGAACTCCAGGGCCGTGGGCGCCAGGCCGGAGGCGAGAATGCGGCTCACCGCCTCGGCCGCAGCTTTAAGGGTCCCGAAGCCCGCGGCCAGGGTCTGGCGGGCCGCGGGTTTAGCCACCAGCCTGAGGATGATGCGGGTGATCACCCCCAGGGTGCCTTCCGAGCCCAGGAAGAGATGGGTGAGGTCATAGCCCACCACCCCCTTCATGGTGCGGGTGCCGGCGTCAATGATCTCCCCGGTGGGGAGCACCACCTGGAGCCCCAGGACGTAATCCCGGGTCACCCCGTACTGCACGGCCACCGCGCCCCCGGCGCCGGTCGCGACGTTGCCGCCGATGGTGCAAAAGTCGGCGCTGGCTGGGTCCGGGGGATAGTAGAGCCCCTGCTCCTCCACCGCGGCCTTGAGCTTGCCCGTGATCACCCCGGGTTCAACCACCGCCACCAGGTCCTTGGCGTTGATCTCCAGGATGCGGTTCAAGCGGGTGAGGACCAGGACCACGCCTCCGGCCACGGGCACCGCGCCCCCGGCCCGGCCGGTGCCCGCGCCCCGGGGCACCACCGGAAAGCGGTGCTCATTCGCCAACACCAAAATCCGGGAAATCTCCGCCGCGGACCCCGGAAAGACCACCAGATCAGGGAGATACGCCAGGTCCGTGGCATCATAGGCGTAGGTCCAACGGTCCTCGGGGGAGGTTAGAATATGATCCTTACCAGCCACCGTGGTTATTTCTTTAATTATGGCATCTTTCATTTGTTTCAAACTCACAGATTTGCCGGTGAGAACGAATGCTCAATTGATTTTATCATGATTTAGCTTTTGCACAGTCTTGGTAATAGACTATCCCTATGCTAAATATGTCAATTAACACCGCCAGGAGGTTTTACTTCGCTTCCTGTAATCTTAAAATCTTCATGCCGCAATTATCATCTCTTGAGAAATCCGCCGGAGCAAGCCAGATTGGAGCATAATTATTATTTATCCAATCCATTATCTTTTTGCCGTAAGCGGCGGAGGCGCCAAAAAAGTCCGTCCCATACTCCGCGGTATCTTTATCCATCAATACGACAAAGTCCGGAGGCTGTTTCTTGAAAGCGCCCAAGATGGCGCCTTCCCCATAGATTATCAGTTCAGGAGGCATGAAGGTAATAAAACGAAGGGAGCTGCGCCTTCTGGTTAAATAGTTGACCATCACTCCTTCGGGAAGAACGGCAATATGAGAGGCGGCGGGGATATCCTCTTGAATTTTTTGTAGTAACTGCTCTACTTGATAGCCTTTTGGATCAAATTCCCTTCCATAAGTAATAAACCTATCCCCCCCTTTCCCGATTTCCATATTCTTCCTGCTATAACAATAATGCGAGATATTCAAGAAGAAAACCACATCAAATATTATTAATATTGATAGGGTCACTTGATAAATTCTGCCAAGCGGTTTGATATTTCCGAGAATATAGGGGATAAGCCAACACAATATCACCACTAATAACAGCACCGCGGGCATTGCCAGAGCAAAGCCGTAGTGACTTACCCGAGGATTAAGGATCATCTTACCCAGCAGGCCTAAGGCCAAAGCCGACCAGAGAAGCAGTGGCGCCAACCGGAGGATTTGAGGGGGGTCATGGCGTCTTTGAACAATAAGCCACATGGCCGTGGCCACCCCTCCAAGGGCCACCAAGGTCAAGGCCCTCTCTTTCAGGAGCCACGGCATGGGTTGCTCCCTGATCCAGAGGAGGAAGATAAGGCCGCCCACTGCCGCGGCCAACAGGTTAAACGGTTTCCTGATCCCTTTCCAGGCGAGATCGACTGCCACCAACATCCCGGCCAAGAAGGCAACCTGAGAAAATTCTTTGATGATCCGGAGGATATTCTCCAGGGGATGGTCGATCCCCATGATTTTCCGATAAAATTGCAAGTTCGCCACTTGAGTGTGCATTAAATTGAGCCAAATACCGCCAATGCCCCTCAGGGCCTCAGCAAGGGGCATCTGAACCGCCAGGAAGATGAGGAAGCAGAGGGGCATCGCCATCGATCCCAGGGCAAATAAGAGAATCCCGAACTGCTGGTTCGGTTCCCCCTTGCTACCCAGAAATATCAGCCAAAACCCGCTGACCGCCGCCAGAGTAACCGCCAAAAAAACTTCCCCTTTTCCCAGGAAAACCGCGCCATACATCAAACCGGCCAGGAGAAGGAAAGCTGGCTGCCGCCGCCGGAGATAGGCCAAGAGGAGATAAATTATGCTGGCGCTAAGAAGGAGGCCATGGGTAAGCTCATGGGAATAGGGGCTGATATAATTATAATTGCCGATCAGCTTCAACTGCGCAAATCCGAACACGGTAAGAAAAACCAGGCTCCCCATGACCGCGGTCCATTGCCCCGCCATTCCCTTTAGGAGAATAAAAAGCAGACCGGTGAAGATGGCCAGGAAAAGCAGGTTGGTGAGGATCAGAGTGGTCAACGAGACGCCGAAGAGCTTAAAGCATAAGGCGTTCAGATAAGGGGAGAGGGGACCATTCAGGTAGGCAATATCTTTATAGAGCGTATCACCCCCCACAATGCGCCAGGGAACATATAATTCCCGGCCGAAATCAACCAGGAGGTCCGGCCACTTGCGCCAGGTCCAGACGGTCAGAGCGCAAAAGATTAAGGCGATGCAGACTGGGCCGGCCCAATTAAAGAATAAGTCCTTCCCTCTGATCCTCTGGGCGCTCATGATTGCCGGTTCTTAAGTCCCCGTTCCTTTGGCCCCTGGGTTTTACCACCTAAGGCTTTATTCAAATCATATTATGCTCCGCCAGGGAAAAGTAGCCCTGGCGGCTGACGATGAAGTGGTCGTGGACCGTGAGGTTGATAGTTTTGGCGGCTTTTGCCAGGGCCCGGGTCAGACCGTAGGGTGCGCACCCTAAATGGCCAAAAATAAGCAGATTGCTCAACTATTATACCTCAAGGGAAGCGGGCGGGGATGGGTTGCCCCCGTCTATCTGTAAATGGGAATCTTTTTGCCAGGTCTGACCGCAGGTACAGGGAAAAGCCGTCATCAAGATAGACGCAAGTCCAGGGGAGTGAGGCCCTTTGGTTTATGCCGCCGTCGTTTTGGGTCATCACCCGATCCAGGTTGCTCCCCCGGGGAATTAAGATGGCCTCGGTGGGGTATTTGGCAAGAGTCTCCTGCCAACCTTCTTGAGCCGCGTAGAACCTTATGCTTTCCGCCACAGTGGGGACAGGGTACGCCACCTCAAACCTGCTATCCAGGCTTACTTTGACCGCCGGATATAAGCGCCAGGAGACATACGCCCCGGTACTGTAAGGCACCATGAGGTTGCCGGAGAATTTGTGGTCTTTGAGGTAGCTGACGGCTCCGGCAGGATAAACCGGCACTCCTTCTTTGCCTTCCTCTGCCGTGGTGGGTATCCGGATTTGCCAGAATTGGTTATGCACCGCATAGAAGGTGCCCGATATCCCCATAATCACAAAAATCGCCGCCAATAATCTGGAGTTTTCCTGCCAAACCTTGTTTATTAAGTCGCCCAAAGGAGTTTTCTCCAAATAGGCCGGCGTGTAGCACATCCAGGCGACGGCATATATCGATAGATGCCGGTAATGCCATAAGGCAAACCAGGCGGTTGCCCCGATGATGAACACCCCTGACATCTGTCTCAGGTCTTTTTGCGTGGCGCAATAGAGGACAATGCCCAGGGAAAGAAGCCACTCAGACAGTTCAGTCCAGGATATTTCCCACAGGGGCCGCCATTCGGGAATGAAGGGCGTGCGGTCCAGGGTGACGGCGTTCCAGATGTAGGGAATGTAATCAATTCCATAGGGATTGCCCAGGGTTAATAAACACGTTGCCAGCAAAAACCATATTTGGCGTTTCACCGCCCTGAGCGAGTTGAGAAAGTTTTTTTCAGCCAGGAAGGTCAAGAAAAACTGTTGGCCGATATAAACAGCCAACAAGCCGACGCCAACCAGGAAGCCGCCGTGCAGGTTGAGCCAGATCAGGTATAGCGGCAGCCACGCCCATAGCGCCCAGCCCTTGTTCCTCCTGTCTGCTTCAATCAGGAAAAGGAAAATAATAAGAAAACAGAGGGTAAAGAGTTGCGCCCTGATGGTGGAAAACCCGCCCCATCCCATGGCTATTCCCAACAAGGCTATAAAGGAGAAAACAGCATAACCCGCACCCTGGCGAGTCGCGAAGCAGAAGCACCCCAGGGCAATAAAGGCCGCCAGGAGGTATTTAAGAATTATTAACCCCGGGGCGCCGAGACCGAGTTGGACCGTGAGGAGATAAAGAATCAGGCCCGTCCCCCATTCGTGGTGGACGACGGGGGTAATGGTGGGCACATAGGAAAAAATATCGACCCGGGGTAAAAAGCCCAGGCTGAAAGCTTCACGAATAAGGGCCATTTCGTGAAATAAATCCAAATCCACTATGGTAAGTCTGCTTATCGCGGCGAGAAAAGCGCCGCCTAAACCGAAAAATACCGCTCTTTGCAAGAAGGTATCAGACACGAATTAGCCTAACATACGTAGCAACTATTCTTGCTTCCCGGGAAAGGCCATTCCCTAGACCATATTATGCTCCGCCAGGGAAAAGTAGCCCTGGCGGCTGACGATGAGGTGGTCGTGGACCGTGAGGTTCAGGGTCTTGGCGGCTTTAACCAGGGCCCGGGTCAGTTCCCGGTCGGAGGCCGAGGGTTTCAAATTGCCGCTGGGGTGGTTATGCACCAGGATCAAAGCGGTGGCCTTGTGTTTCAGGGCCAGTTCCAGAACCTTCCGGGGATAGACCACGGTTTGGTCCACGGTGCCTTCCTGGACGATCTCCTCGGCAATGATTTCGTTCTGGCTGTTCAAGAACAGCACCCGGAACTGCTCGTCTTTCAGGCCCCCCATGGCGGTGCGGCAGTAGGCCACCAGCGCGTCGAGAGAGTGGATGGGACTGCGCTTCAGGGCCTCTTCCTTCAGGTAGTATTCGGCGCAGGCCTTCACCAGGTTGATAAGGGTGGCGGAGTATTCCTTCAGGCCGGTAAATTCCATCAGGTCTTGGGGCGACGCGTCCAGGACCTGGGTGAAGGAGCCGAAATGCTGGATCAGCCCTTTGGCCAAAGGTTTGACGTCGGAGTAGGGGATGGCGAAGGTGAGGAGAAGTTCCAGGAGCTCGTAATCCTGCAGGGCCGCGGCCCCGCCTTTCAGGAAGCGGCTCCGGAGGCGCTGGCGGTGGCCGTGGTAGTGGGGTTTTGCAGGTTTCCCTTTTTCTTGATTATCCATGCAGCCAGCGTCGCCTGAAGCTCCAAGAATTTAATTTCTTTTAATATTTTCAACGGGGTTTGTCAATTTTTCCCTAAAAGAAGTGGGGATAGGAGCCAAGGGACTAAAGGCGGGCGAGGACGCCCGCCCTAGGGGTCCCTGCAGCTCCCTTTACACCCAATAGGCGCTAACATAAGGCTCTTTTGTCATTCTGAGCGCAGCGAAGAATCTCTAATTTCATGGGGAAATAGAGATTCTTCACTCCGCTTCGCGCCGTTCAGAATGACAAAAATAATATCGTTTATGCCCACATCCCCACCGCAACCCGCATACACGAATATCAAAGGCGGGGCCTATGGCCCCGCCTTTGATAAAAATCATAAGGGGTTGGGGGAGGGGGTTAAGGTCCACAGGCGAGACGCCTGTGCCACCGGCCCTTAGCCCCCTCCCCCAATCACCGCCATCCTCAATGTTCTTCGCCCGCGGCGGCTTCCAGTTTACGGCGCATGTCCATATCCATGAGCACCCGTTCCCGGGCCTTGTCTATCCCTAAGGCTTTCCGCTTGAGGTCGATGTGGGCGATCATCTTCTTGGCCATCATTTCCGGGTCCGCCTCGAAGTCCCATTTCCCGCCATACTCTTCCTCGATGCCTTTGAAGAGGTAGTCGGTGAGGATCTCGGAGCCGGTGGTGGGCCAGGTCACCCCGAAGAGGGTGTAAACGCCCGAGGCCACGAAGTACTGGCCGATGGCTACGGCTTTTTCAGACATCCACTCCGGGGCCGCGCCCGCGGCGGGGAGGTCTGAGATGTCCGTGCCCAGACCCCCGGCCTTGACGCAGGCGGTGGCCGCCATGAGGATGCGGGAGTTGTCCACGCAGGCCCCCATGTGCAGCACCGGGGGGATGCCCACGGTCTCGCAGATCTCCGCCAGACCCGGGCCGCAGTACTTGGCGGCTTCCGGGGTCAGCAGGCCGTATTTGCCCGCGGCCATGGCCGCGCAGCCCGTGGAGAGCACGATGACGTCGTTTTTGATCAGTTCCTTGATCAGCACCATGTGGGAGGTGTCCTGGGCGGTGCGGCAGTTGTTGCAGCCCACCACGCCGGCCACGCCGCGGATGCGGCCGTTGATGATGTTGTCGTTCAGAGTGTAGTAGGACCCCCGGATGCTTCCCCCCAACAGGTACTGGATGGTCTCGTAAGAGAAGCCGACGATGGTGGGGCTGGAATGCTGGGGAATCATCACCGGCGCCCGGCGGTTGGGGTAGTTGTCGATGGCTTCCCGGAGCACCTTCCGGGCCACGTCCAGGGCATGATGGTCGTCAAAGGGGATGTGCATGGCCGCGCCTTCCATCTTGGCCCGGTCGTCGGTGGTGATGATCTTGGTGTGGTAGCACTTGGCCACGTTGGCCAGGGCCTGCATCTCGCACTGCACGTCCACCACCAACGCGTCC
>Ga0154668_1099_pt4 | contig 10221 bp, 10 predicted proteins | sample Rifle2008BG13ft_FD_116097 | JGI IMG/M metagenome (GOLD analysis project Ga0154668, IMG submission 116097) | Deltaproteobacteria bacterium RBG_13_60_28 | reverse complement strand
CCTCCCCCAAACCCCCTCCCCCAACCCCTTATAGGGGTTTGGGAAGGGAGGTTGATGGGAGGTGGAGTACTTGGATAGCCAGCGATCAATTGTCTTTTTCTGGCCACTGGCTACTGACCACTGACCACTATCTTTCCCAGCCCCCTCCCCCAACAACCAGAGGAGGAACCATGAAAGACTTTCTGGCCTTCCGCACCATGCTTACTCCCGTCATTATCCAGGCCATTTTTTGGATCGCCGCGGGGATTTGCGTCATCGTCGGCCTGACGTACATTCTCCTGGGCGTCGGGCAATCCGGGGGCGGCCCCAAGGTCTTAAAAGGCTTGGGGTTGCTGGTTTTGGGGCCCCTGGGCGTCAGGATTTACTGCGAGATCTTAATCATCTTCTTCCGGATCAACGAGACTCTCACCGAGATCAAGCACGGCCTGGAGGAGCGGCGGACCCCCCAGCAGGAGAAGCTCTTTTAATCAGGCAGAACGCCAATGCGCCGGAGGCCGGGAATGAGAATATTTTCGATTTTGGTGGGGTTGACCTTGGCACTTGCCACCGCGGCGACGGCCGCGGACTTCAAGCCCTACCCCGGAGCCCGGGTGGATGAGGCCGGCACCCAGGCGGCCCGCCAGGCCGCGGCCCAGAGCCCCCTGCAAACCAAAGAGATGGTGCCCACCATCTACCTGACCCAGGACCCCTTTGAGAAAGTCGCGGCCTTCTACCGGGGCCTGGCCCGGGAATACCGGATGCCCGGACAGCAGGACCGCGGCCCCCAAAAGCTGCCGGGCGGCCAGGAGCTTAAGGAGGCCTACTTTATCTTTGACGGCGCCAAAGACCTGGTGACTTCCCGGTGCTGGGCCAAGGTGCAGCGCCCCTATATCGGCGGCGTCAAAATGGAGGGCTTTACTCCCCAATACCAGGACATCCGGGAGGTGACGGTGATCATTTTGTCGGCAGGGAAATAATTATGGGCCCCAGGGCCGGGCCGCCGGCCTGACTTGCTGATCCCCCGATCTTCCCAGAGAAATAGAGCCTCATGAAGTATAAATTCTATAGTCCCTATATTATTTGGTTCGGCATCTGGCTTTTCAGCTGTTTTGTGGTCCTGATAATCTCCTTACAAAGTAATAGATTGTATTGGCAAAGCAGCCTCGCGAGAGAGAGGTTGTTGGTTTGTGGTAGCACCTACGGAGTATTTTCCAGGAAATTCGGTTTTTTCCGGGACCCCTTAGATCGCTATCAATTCTCCCCTAATTATCAGCTAACCCCAGGGATAGGTGCGACAAGTCCCCCGTTCTGCACCTTTCCCGGCCTGGAAACCGGGAGTCTGGGAGGGGGTACTTTTGCGTTTTTAACGCCAGGCCCGCCCTCTCTCCTGGAAACCGTGTGGAATCAGGGGAACTGGCTGAAGGCCTGGCAAAGCGCAGACCACTCCACTTATTTCTTTACCCTCCTCAGTTACCTGTTATTTATCGTCGGCTTCGGGGCCATCTGTTTAATTACCGCCATTTACCAGAATCACTTCCGCCGGGCCCAGGAAGAGCAATTTGAGACGGAGATCGAAGCCCGGAACCTGCGCATCCAGGTGCTGGAATACAGCCGCAACACCCTGGACCTGAGGCGGAAGTTACTCGACCAAGATCATGATAAAGCCCTCAACCAGGTCCTGGAAGCCCAAGAAACCATCAGGGGGCTGGAAGGGAAACTCCAATCCGAGGCTCATCGGAATGAGGAATTGCAGGGGGAGTTGCAAAAGGCCCGGCTGGAGGAAAACCAGGCCCTCGTCTTGCTCCGTTCCCTGGATCGGGACCGGCAAAATATCGACGCGGAGCAAACAGATATCGCCTCCCGCCTGGCGGAGGCGGAAAAGGCCCCAGAAGCGGACCTTTACCGGAAGAAGATCAGGAAGGCCAAAGGGCGACTGCGCCTCAATGCCATCTGGCTGACGGCCCTTTATAAAAATTTGTCGTTTTCCCCCCGGGCTTTGCAAAATATTAATGAGATTCAGGACGTGCCCGAAGTCTTCCCTTCTTTGCCGGACGCCCTGGCGAGGATCAATAAAACGACTTTGGAGGCCTTGCTGTCCGGAGAAAAACTGCCCCCCAAAACCCTGGCCCGGTTTTCCACCCAGGAATTGGAGCATTTCCAGGGAGCTTTCTGGCAGTACCGCTTCTCCAGGGACGGCCGCATATTTTTCGGCCTCTCCAAATCCCGCACCTGGAACATCGATACCATTTTGCTAAAGAGACGTTTTCCTGATAAAAAAGAGAAATACGACCAGTACTTGGCCGCCACCCTGGGAAGAGACAACCAGGACTTGCAGCCGGAGTTAGTTTCCTGAGATATGAGATCGTGGCAAGAATAATTCTGAGGGGCGGGGGAACACGGTTCCCCCGCCCCTCCCCTCAAACTCCCCTCCCAACCCCCTATAAAGTGACCGGGGAAGTCGGGGCCGATGGCCCTGACTTCCCCGTTTTTGTACCTGAATATGGGGATTGGGGGGGCCCCTGGCCCCCTCCCCCCAATCAAAAAACTCTTTCTAATTGGCCTTGGCCGGGGCCGGAGCCGGGGCCGGAGGAGGAGTAGCCGCGGCCAGGGTACGGCGGTAAGCGCCGGTGGCCTTATCCAGTTGAGCGGTGGCCAGGTTGTACTGGTACAGGGCCATCAGGTAATCCCCCCGGAAGACCCCGTACTTCTCGAAGGCCTCGAAGATGTCCTCCATCTTCCCCAGCCCCATGTCGAAGTTGCTGAACGCGGTGATGAGCCAGCGTCGGGCGTTGACGTAGGACTTTTCCAGCCCCTTGGAGGCCCTGTAATTCTCCTGGACCTTGCCGTAGACCTGGGCCACTTCCACGGGAATGCCCATCAGGGCCGCTCTCTGGTTGTGTTGCAACTGCTCCAGTTCCGCCTGGGCCTGCTTGACCTTGGCCTTGGAGATGCCGAAGTCCAGGTGCCACTTCAGGCCCACCACCGGGAAGGCGTAGGCCTGGTTAAAGAAGTCGTTGATATAAGGATCCCGGGTGGTGTCCCGGCCCGGAGCGCCGGCCAGGGCCCCCATGACCGCGGCAAAGAGGGAAGGATACTGGTCGGCCCGGGCCGCGTCCACCAACAGTTGCCGGGCCACCAGGCCTTCCTTCAGCTGGGTGAACTCGGGCCTCATCTCCAGGGCCGTGCGGATTTGTTGGTCCAGGGTACCGGGGGCGGCTGCCGGGTTGGGCAGCTCCGGGGGCACCCGGAAGTCCTGGTTCGGGTCGTAGCCGATGAGTGCCTTCAGGGCCAGGTAGGCCACCTTGGCCCCTTCTTCCGCCTGGGCCGCAAATTTTTCCACCCCCCCTTCATAAACCGCCAGACGGTAGCGGTCCGTTTCTCTGACGTTGGGGGAGTTGATCTCCAGCAGGCGGGTAATGCGGTCCCGGGTGTCAGTCAGGTAAGTGCGGGCTTCCCGCACCGCGTCCTTGCCCTGCTCCGCCAGCACCAGGCCGTAGTAGGCCTCAGCCACGTGCAGGATGACCTCCCCCCGTTTGGCGTCCACCCCGGCTTCCTTGACTTTGATGTTTTTGCCCGCGGCCCGGTCCCGGTAGGCGATCTTGCCGAAGGTGTAAAGGGGTTGCACCACGCTCAGGTCCAGGCGCCCGAAGACGTTGACCCCGTGGAGCCTGTTACTGGGGTCAGGGTAAACGATGCTGTTCCCATTCACATAAGGCCGGCGGGCGTTGGGAACCACGCCGCCGATGACCGTGGCGTCTATCTGCGGATAGTAATAACCCTTGACTTCCGCCTGCTGCTCCTGGGCAAATCTGACTTCGCTTTTACTGGCCTTGACCTCCGGGCTGTATTGCAGGGCCAAGGAGATCAGCTCCGGCAGGGTGAGCGTGGGAGCCTCAGCCGCGCCGAGGCCCCAAGGCGCCAGCAGGAGAACCAGAGCTAGAAATAAACCCCCGAAACGGACCCAAAGATACATATCCCCCTCCTTTTAACTCACTAAATTCATCCTGCGGCAAGCAATTCCTGGCAGGCCAGCGATCTCGCCGATATTCCCCCCAAATTTATAACAGCCTTATTTTAGCAAGGACCTAAGGGAAGTCCATTGTTTTTTGTTCCTATCGGAAAAATAGGTAATTTTGCCGCGGCGGAAAATGAAAAAATTGCCAGGACCTCCTTGCTTCCGTTATGATATTCAACCAGCAAGATAAATAAATTCTTGGTCCATTCAATCTTTGCCGGAGGTTTTTAACCCCATGCAGCGGATTTTGATCACCGGGGGCGCGGGATTCATCGGTTCCCACGTGGCGGACTTACTTGTGGCGGCAGGCCACGAAGTGGGGGTGGTGGACAACCTGAGCACCGGCCGGCGGGAGTTCGTGCCGGCCGCGGCCCAGTTTTTTCCTTATGACATCAAGGACGGCCTCACTTATGAGCTCATCCTGGACTGGCGCCCCGAGACAATCATCCATCACGCGGCCCAGATGAGTGTGCAGGTGTCGGTGAGCGACCCCCTCCTGGACGCGCAGGAAAATATCCTGGGGACTTTGAATATCCTCCAGGCCGCGGCCCGGAGCGGAGTCCGCAAGTTCATCTTTGCCTCCACCGGCGGCGCCATTTACGGGGACGCGGCCCCGGTCCCGGCCCGGGAGACGGACCCCCCCCGGCCGGAGAGCCCCTACGGCATCGCCAAACTGGCGGTGGAGCACTACCTCCACTTCTATCACCGGGAATACGGCATCATCCCTGTGTCCCTGCGTTACGCCAACGTCTACGGCCCCCGGCAGAACGGCCTGGGAGAGGCGGGGGTGGTGGCCATCTTCATGGAAAAGTTCCTGGCCGGCCAGCAGCCGGTGATCAACGGCGACGGCCTCCAGACCCGGGATTTCACCTATGTGGGGGACATTGCCGGGGCCAACCTCCTGGCCCTGGAATACCCCGAGGCCGGGATCTTTAATATCGGCACCGGCCGGGAGACCGATATCCTCACCGTCTATCTCCACCTGCAAAAAATGACCGCCTCGCCCCTGGGACCGGCGCACGGCCCCCCCAAACCGGGGGAACAGCGCCGCAGCGCCCTGAATTGCGATTTGGCCCGGGAAGTGCTGGGCTGGCAGCCCCAGGTGGGCCTGGAAGAGGGCCTGGCCCACACCGTGGCCGCGTTCCGAGAGAGGGGTTGAGACGTCGTTGTGGGGGGAGGGGCAGGGCCCGTTATTTCATTCCGGTGTAGTCAATAACTTAACAAAGGCGGCCGGGGTAACAATTCTGATTCCCTTGTAAGACTCAAGCTCCGTGAGGTCCCGGTCCCCGGAGATGATAAAATCGGCCCGGCCCTCTATGGCGCAGGCAAGCACCATGTCGTCGGCCGGGTCTGGAGAAACGCCTGAGGCGATCTCCACCCCCGGGGTGATGGTGGCGACTTTGAGGATTTTAATAATGGCGTCCGCCACTTCTTCTGTGGAGAGGCGGTGCTTTTGCAGGGATTTTTTGACCTTGGGATATAGCAACACCTGGCCGATTTCTCTAATGATGCCGGGAGAAATTACCAACCGAAGGCGTCCTTGGAGGGCAAGCTCCAAAATTCCGGCGGGAGGGCTGTTCGGGGCCAAAAGGGCGCTGACGAAAACGTTGGTGTCCAGGACCACCCGCATCATGCCTAGACTCTCAGCTTCTCATCTCTTGCCGCGCGGATGGCCTCTTCCAGAGCCCCTTGGGTCTCCCGGTCGTCTGCTCCATGCATCTTTTTCCAGATGTTTCTGAGCGCCTGCAACGAGGCCTCCCGGTCCTCCTGCAACTGCTGGAACCGCTCCAGGTCCACCAGGGCCGCCAGGGGTTTGCCGGCCCGTTCGATGATATAGGAGTCTCCCCGGATGGAGACTTCGTTGAGGAGTTGGCCCAGGTTCTGCCGGGCCTTCATGGCGGAGATTTTTTTCAGCACGTCCATCACCTTCTTTATTAATTGTTATGTTTAATATGACTATTATAGTTGAAACAATCAATCTGTCAAACGCATGCTTATTGATTCATAAAAAGCCTACTCTTTCCCTCAAACTTTTAGCCCCTACTCTCTCAGGCGAATTTGACCCTTGCCAGATGGGAAAGAGGGGTTAAAATAAAACATTGATCGTGGAGAGCTAACCAAGGGCAGTGAAGTGGGATCAAATATGGATATGATGATCGAAGTTCAGGACTTGACCAAATATTACGGCCCCACCATGGCCATCAGCCGCCTGAACTTTGGGGTGGCCGCGGGGGAGATCATGGGTTTTTTGGGGCCCAATGCCGCGGGCAAAACCACCACTTTGAAGATCCTGGCCGGGTTCCTGATCCCCTCTTCCGGGACCGCCCGCATCAACGGCCGGGATTGCGTCAGCCAGTCCCTGGAGGTGCGTCGTTCCCTGGGGTATCTCCCGGAGACGGTGCCCCTTTACACGGACCTGACGGTGACCCAGTTTCTCCGCTTCGCGGCCCAGGCCAAGGGGGTGGAGGCCAAAGCGGAAACCGGGGAGCTGGACCGGGTGGTGGCCGCCTGCGGCCTGGGGGAGGTGCGGCACACCCTGATCGCCGCGCTGTCCAAGGGATTCCGCCAGCGGGTGGGTCTGGCCCAGGCCCTCCTGAACAACCCCCCGGTCCTTATTTTAGATGAGCCCACCATCGGCCTGGACCCTTCCCAGATCGTGGAAATCCGCCAGTTGATCAAGGAGTTGGCCGGGGCCCACACGGTGATCCTGAGCAGCCATATACTGCCGGAAGTGAGCCAGTTGTGCCAGCGGGTGGTCATCATCAACCGGGGGCAGATCGTGGCCGGGGACACCCCGGAGAACCTCTCCCGGCAATTGGGCCACGGTTCCCGGGTGCGCCTGACGGTGAAGGGGCCTGAGGGTGAGGTGGCCGCGGCCTTGGAAAAAATCCCCCAGGTCAAGGAGGTGGCCGGGGAAGGGGAGGGGAGATACCTGGTGGTGGCCGCCAATGACCTGGACCTGCGGCCCCAGTTGGCCCGCCTGGTGGTGGAGCGGGGGTGGGAGCTCCTGGAGCTTAAATCCCAGGAATTCACCCTGGAAGAAGTCTTTCTCAACCTGGTGACGGAAGAAGAGTCCACGGAAGAAGAGTCATGAAGAGTACAGGCAGTTTTCTGGCGGTCCTCCGGAAGGAGCTGGCGGTCTATTTCGCCACTCCCATTTTTTATATCACCGGGTTTTTCTTCTTGCTGTTAGGGGGATATTTCTTTTACAGCAACACCCTTTATTACAGCTACATCAGCTATCAGGCGGCCCAAAACATCCAAATCTCCGGCCAGTTGAATCCCCTGCAGATGGTCTTCCGGCCCATGTTCGCCACCCTGGCGGTGGTGCTCCTCCTCCTAGTGCCCCTGCTCACCATGCGCCTGCTGGCCGAGGAGAAGCGTTCAGGCACTGCCGAGCTTTTATTCACTTACCCCCTCTCCGACTGGTCCATCATCCTGGGGAAATTCCTGGCCGCGCTCCTCATCTTTACCGTCTTTTTAATCTTTACCATAGCCTACCCCCTGGCCTTCACCGTGGTGGGCCGCCTGGACTGGGCCTCCATGGCCACCAGTTATCTGGGCATGTTGCTTCTGGGAGGCGCCTGCCTGGCCTTGGGTCTCTTTGCCTCCAGTCTCACGGAGAACCAGATCATCGCCGCGGTGACCGGCTTTGCCCTGCTGCTCCTCTTCTGGATCATCGGCTGGCAGCAGGAAATCGGTGCCCCGGGCTGGGGCGGGTTTTTTGCCGCGCTTTCCATGATGGACCACTATGACAGCTTCATCCGGGGAGTCATCGATACCCGGGACCTGGTATATTACCTGAGTTTTATCTACTTCTTCCTGTTTTTGACCAAAAGGCAGTTGGAATCTCGACGCTGGAGAGCCTAACGTGAGTTGGCGGAACCTTTTTCAGAAACGCACCCTGGTGTACGGCGGCAGTTCCGCGGCGGCGGTGGTCCTGGTGTTGGGCATCCTGGTGGTGGCGGCCCTGCTGGCCCAGCGCTTCCCCTACCGCTGGGACACCACCCGGGACAAGAGCCAATCCTTAACCGGGGTGACCCGGGCCTTGCTCACCGAAGTGAGCCAACCCCTGACCATGACCGCTTTTTCCCCGGAGGGGAACCCCGAGCGCCAGCGGGCCAAGGAATTCCTGCAGATGTACGGCTACGTCAATCGGAACATCAGCTTCCGGCTGGTGGACCCGGAGCGGGAGCCCCTGCAGGCCCGGGAGGCGGGTTATCGTTTTCCCGGGAACGTGCTCCTGGAATACCAGGGGCGGCGGCAGATGGCGGACAAGGCGGATGAAGAGGCCATCACCAACGCCATCCGCAAAGTCCTCAAACCGGAGGTGAAAAAGGTCTTTTTCCTCACCGGCCACGGGGAGAGGAACACCCAGGAGAGGGAGCGGAACGGCTTCAGCACGGCCCGCCTGGCTCTGGAGAATGAAGGCTACCGGGTGGAGAACCTGAACCTCTTGACCCAGGCGGAAGTTCCAGAAGGAGCCGCCGTGGTGGTGGTGGCGGGGCCCAGCAAATCCCTGTTCCCCAACGAGGTGGCGGCCTTGAAGGCCTATCTCCACCGGGGCGGCAAGGTGCTGCTGCTGCTGGCGCCCTTCCAGGACGCGGGCCTGAAGGACTTTTTAACCGGCTATGGGGTGGAGTTGGATAACGGCATGATCCTGGACATGAACCAGGTGACCCAGGCCATCGGCGCCAGCGAGGTCATGCCCCTGGCCATGCAGTACGGGCCCCACCGCATTACCCGGGATTTCACCAACATCGTCACCATCTTTCCCCTGGCCCGGCCCCTGATCCTGAAGCCCGGGGTTAAAGACGTGGCGGTGCTCCCCCTGGTCATCACCACCAACACCAGTTGGGAGAAGATGGGCCAGGAGTGGATGAAAGGCGGGAAGACGGACTACGATCCGAAGCGGGATAAGAAAGGCCCCTTTAACCTGGCGGCCCTGGCGGAGATCAAGCTGGAACCGAAGAAAGGGGAAAAGGCCAAAACTCCGGCCAAAGGTCCCCAGAAGGAGGGGGAAGAGCAGAAGACTTTTCTGGTGATTTTCGGGGACGTGGACTTTGCCGCCAATAGCTACTTCAACCTCTCGGGCAACGGGGACCTCTTCCTGAACACCGTGAATTTTCTGGCCGCGGAAGAAAAACAGATCCTGGTGCGCCGGGAGGAAAAGAAAGCCCAGCCCCTCACCCTGAAGGGCTGGCAGGCCTGGTTCCTGTTTCTCACCTCCCTGGTGGCCTTGCCCCTAATCATGTTGGGGGCCGGGGTGCGGGCCTATCTCAGGCGCCGGGGGGGCCGATGATCCCCCGCCGTCTGCTGCCTTACCTGGCCCTTTTCCTGGTGCTGTTGGGCCTGTATTTCGGCTTGACCTGGCGCCAGAGTCGTCAGGAAGCCGAAAAAACCGAGGCCAAAAAGGTTTTCCAGGTCAAAGAGGGGGAGATCAGCGAGCTGGCCCTGCTTAGGGGCAAAGAAGAGGTGCGGCTGGCCAAAAAGGACGGGGAGTGGTTTTTGGAGAAACCCCTGAAGATGCGGGCCGACCAGGCCGTGGTCAGCTCCATGCTCTTCACCCTGGCCACCATGCAGAAGGAGCGGGACCTGGAAGGCGGCCCGGACCTGAAGGCCTGCGGCCTGGATAAGCCGGCTTTGGTATTGGCATTCACCGCGCCGGGGAAGAGTCAACGGCTGGTGGTGGGCGGCGCCACCCCCGGGAATCTGGGGTTTTATGCCTATAAAGACCAGGACTCCCGCGGCCTGCTGGTGATCAATCAGGGGAACAAGGGGTCCCTGGATCGGGATCTGGCGGCCCTCAGGGACAAGACCATCTTCGCCTATGCCCCCGATAAGGCCAAATCCCTGAGTATCAAGACCGGGGGCGCCACCGTGCAACTGGAGAAAACGGCTCCCGCTTCCTGGCGCCTGCTGGGCCGGGAGAAATTCCCGGTGCGGGGGGACCGGGTGGAGGAATTATTGCGCTTTTTGCACGCCGCCAAAGTAAAGGACTTCGTGGCGGACGCGCCTAAGGACTTAACCCCCTATGGCCTGGCGCCCCCCTTAGGGGAGGTGGCGGTTCTCCAGGATAAGGAGCCGGAAAGACTTATGCTGGGGGAAAAGGCCAAAGGCGGCGAATATGCCCGGAAGGCCCCGGACGGCCCGGTGGTGCTCACGGACAAAATCCTGCTGGGGCACATCACCAAGACTCTAGCCGCGCTGGAAGACCGGCGCTTGTG
>Ga0154668_1151_pt1 | contig 10298 bp, 8 predicted proteins | sample Rifle2008BG13ft_FD_116097 | JGI IMG/M metagenome (GOLD analysis project Ga0154668, IMG submission 116097) | Deltaproteobacteria bacterium RBG_13_60_28 | reverse complement strand
CCTGGCTGAAGAGATGCTGGGCCAGGCGGTGCAAAGTGGCAAAGGTGGGAGTGGCGAAATCCTCCAGGTCTTGGGGGGAGACCTTTAATTGACGGATGGCCATCTCCAGGGCAATGAGGGTGAAGTGGGACAGGCCCTGGACTACGGACATGAGGCGGTCGTGTTCCGTGGCGGTGGTGACTTTCACCCGGGCCCCGGCATTTTCCAGGAGAGCCTTGAGCCAGTTGAGCCAGCGTTCTCCCCGCCCGGGGCAAAGAACCATGGTCAACCCGGTGATGCTCTCTTCCCCGGGGCCGAAGAGGGGATGGGTGCCCACCACTTCCCCGGGGAAGTGGTCCAGCATGGCCGCCAGGGGCACCTGCTTCACGGAGGTGAAGTCCATGAGGGCCGCGTCCGGCCGGAGATGGGGGGCCACATCCTTGACCACCTGCTTCACCTGGGGGATGGGCACGGAGACGATAACCACGTCCGCCAGCGCGGCCACTTCCTGGGGCGTCTGGGGGGTGTTTAGGTCCGCCACCAGCACCTCCAGGCCCTGGCCTGCAAAGAAGCGTTGGAACCACTTCCCCATCTGGCCGCTGCCGCCGATGAGAGCCACTTTAACGCTCACGCCACGGCCCTCTGGCGCAGGAGAAAATCGGTGAGGGTCAGGCGCACCATGGCCGCGATCACCGGGACGATGCGGGGGATGGCGCTGATGTCGTGGCGGCCCTTGATGCTGAGAGTGCAGGGCTGGCCGGAGACATCGACGGTCTGTTGCTCCAGGGCGATGGAGGGAATGGGTTTGACCGCGGCCCGGAGCACGATTTCGTCGCCGTTGGCGATGCCCGCCAGAATGCCCCCCGCGTGGTTGGAGGCAAAGCCCCCGGGGGTGAGGGGGTCGTTATGCTCCGAGCCCAACATCCGGGCCCCGGCAAAGCCCGCGCCGATCTCCACGCCCTTGACCGCGCCCACGGACATCACCGCCTGGGCCAGGGCAGCGTCCAGCTTGTCAAAGACCGGCTCCCCCAAACCCGGGGGGCAGCCCCTGACCCGGACCTCCACCAGGCCCCCCAGGGAATCGCCCCGGTCCTTCACTTCCTGGACCCGCCGGGCCATGGCCGGGACTGCGTCCGGATCGGGGCAGAAGAAGGGATTGTCCCAGATGCCGCTTTCCTCCAACCTCTCAGCCCGTATCCCCCCCAACTCCAAGGTGTAGGCCAGAACCCGGATATTTTCCCGGTCCAAGACCTTTTGGGCCACCGCGCCCGCAGCCACCCGGGCCACTGTCTCCCGGGCCGCGGCCCGCCCGCCGCCCCGGTGATCCCGGAGGCCATACTTGGCCTGGTAGGTGAAATCTCCGTGCCCGGGGCGAAATACATCCCGGAGGGCATCGTAATCCTGGCTGCGGACATCCCGGTTATAAATGATGAGGCTGATGGGGGTGCCGGTGGTCAGCCCCTCGAAAACCCCGGAGAGTATCTCCACTTTATCCGGTTCCCGGCGGGGGGTGGCGTGGGCCTGCACTCCGGGGCGGCGCCGGGCCAGCTCCTCTTCCAGGTCGCCAGGGCTCAAGGAAATGCGGGGCGGACAGCCGTCAATGACCGCGCCCAAGGCCGGGCCGTGGGATTCCCCCCAGGTGGTCACTCGAAAAACCTCACCGAACGTATTCCCCGCCATGTTGGGTTCCTTTGGAATGATTGGTTGGGGGAGGGCAGGGACCTCAGGTCCCTGGGCCTCCCCCCCCAAAACATTTCCCCACCGCGTCCAGCACCTTCTCCACTACTTGAGACAATGATTGCCCGGCGGTATCGATGACCACGTGGGCCGCGGCCGCGTATAGGGATTGCCGGGTCCGGAGCACCTCCGCCACTTCGTCCAAGGTGCCGCTGCCGGTGAGGCTGGGGCGTTGGTTCACCTCACCCTGGTCCCGGGAAAGGCGCTTCCGGATGGTGGAAGGGTCGGCTTTCAGCCAGACCACCACCCCGTTTTCCCGGAGAATCTCCACGTTCTCCGAGTCCAGGACCACGCCGCCGCCGGTGGCCAGGACCTGCCCCCGGGCCCGGCCATAGCGGGCCACCAACTCCTTTTCCCGCTGCCGGAACTCGGCCCAGCCTTTGGCCTCCACTAATGCAGTGATGGATTGGCCCGCGTCTTCCTCGAGAACCTGGTCCAGGTCCAGAAAAGGGCGGGCTAATTTCCGGGCCAGCAGGGCCCCCACCGCGGTCTTGCCGGTGGCCCGGTAACCGATGAGGACCAGATTGCGCTCCCGGGACAGGCCTGGGGGGAACTCCCCGGCATGGCGATTTTTAGGCCCCATCAGGGTAAAATCCAGATCGTGGAAAAATTGAGCTCGCGGCTGGCCTAGTTTACTAAAATTGTTCAGGAAAGGAAAGGGTAACCGTGTTTTCCGGCACCAGAGCGAGGATGGCGGCGGCTAAGGGAGATTAGGGAGGCTGCCGGCCTGTGGGGAAATCTTCAGGGCCTGAAGTAAGCGTGACATGTTTCCAATACCATTTGCGGGTATCAATGCTACCCACAATAAAAATATCACATTGATATTATTTGGGATTTTTAACAGAAAACAGGAAACCGAAAACAGAACACCGCACTAAAGGTTTTCCCCCAGCGCGATTCTCAAGGCCCGGAGCAAATCGGAAATGTTGCAGGGCTTCTGGATAAAAGGCAACCCCCGGGACCGGATCAGGGGCCATTGGGCCCGTTGATCCGTGTAGCCGCTGGTGAGTAGCACCCGTAAACCGGGATTGGCGGAGAGAAGATCCTCCACCAGTTGCAGGCTGGATTTATCCGGCAGCACCACGTCGCAAAACGCCAGATGGAAGTTGCCTTGTTCCTTTTGAAAAATTTCCAGGGCCGCGGCCGCGCTGGCGGCCGGGAACAACTGGTAGCCGTGCTCCTCCAGGACCGTTGACATAAAATCCCGGACCGCGTCATCATCCTCCACCAGCAGAATCCTCTCCCCCCGGCCCAGGGGTGCCGCCAGCAGGGCCGAGCCCTCGGGTTTTTCCGCGGCCTTCCCGGCGTAGGTGGGGAAATAGATCTTAAAGGTGGCGCCGCGGCCGGGTTCACTCTCCACCTGGATCCCGCCTTTGTGCTGTTTGACGATGCCGTAAACGGTGGCCAGGCCCAATCCCGTTCCCACCCCCCGGGCCTTGGTGCTGAAGAAGGGCTCAAAGATGCGATCCAGGAGGGCCGTATCGATGCCCACGCCCGTGTCCGCCACCGCCAGGCAGACATATTGGCCGGGGCGGGCTTCCGGGAAATTTTTGCAGGAAATTCCATTTAGGGCAGCCTGGGCGGTGCTGATGAGGAGTTTGCCTCCCTGGGGCATGGCCTGGCGGGCGTTGATGGCCAGGTTCATGAGGATCTGCTCCATCTGCCCCTGGTCCGTTTTCAGGCGGGGGAGATCTGAGGTTAGGGAGATCACCAGTTCTATGTCCTCGCCTATCAGCCGCCGCAGCATCTTTTCCATGTCCGCGACCACGGTGTTCAGGTCCAGTATCTGGGGCCGGAGCTCCTGGCGGCGGCTGAAGGCCAGAAGCTGCTGGGTCAGGGCCGCGCCCCGGGCCGCGGCCTTGCTGATCTGTTCCGCCCCTTTGCGCAAGGGGTCTTCTGTGCCCAGGGCGTTCAGGGTCAGCTCGCTGTAGCCCATAATGACCATTAGCAGGTTGTTGAAGTCATGGGCCACGCCCCCGGCCAACTGGCCGATGGCCTCCATCTTCTGGGCCCGGCGGAGCTGTTCCTCTCGATGTCGCAGATGCGCTTCCGCCAGCTTCCGGGGGGTGATATCCCGGCAGATAACTAAGACGATCTCCTGGCGACCCCAGCGACCTTTGGCGGCCTTGGTCTCCACGTGAATCAGTTCACCGTCCCGGGAAAGAAGGGGAACCGGGAAAGGTTGGTTGAAGCCGGCAGCCAGATCGGCGAGGACGGCCGCGGCCTCACCCTGCCGCTCGGGGGGGAAAACTTGGAGAACATTGAGGCCCCACAATTCCTCGGGGGGATAGCCGAGACGCTCCTGGACCGCCAGATTTACCTGGAGGATACGCCCCTCCGGATCCAACACAAAGAGGAAATCTTCCAGGATATTAAACAGGGCCAGGAGATTTGCCCAACTTTCCTGGGGGGCCTCCTCCGCCTCAGGCGCGGCGGGGCCGGCCAGGACGCCCCTATCCAGCAGGGACTCCCAAAGGCTCTGAAAGCGGGCCCGGGCCTCCGCCGCGGTCTGCCGGGTTGTCTGGAGTTCTCCGTTCAGGCGGCGCAACTCCTCCCTGGCCAGATGCAATTCTTGCAGCATCTGCCGCACTTCTTCCTGGGAGCCCAGCCAGGATTCGCCGGTGGGGTCGGCATCCTCGGCGGCATACTGCTGCAGGTCTTTTAGGCGTTGTTCCAGGGAAGTGATATTTAGGAAAAGGCCGTTTTCTTTCACGTCCATTGCCTGAAGCAGGGAATTATTTCGTTCAGCATTATAATAGGTTTATTAGGCGTTGGATACTTTATTTTGAAGAAAATTTATCTTTGTTCTAATTTAGTTCGAACTAACAGATAATAAACTTTAATTAATTTTTATAATTATTGCAGAAAACTTTAACATCAAACCGGCTGGAGGGTGACTAAAGCTAGCCGTTCTCTAAGACGAGCGTAATATTACCAGCGATATTTCACTCACCCCATCTATCCTGAATCCGGGCGCGCCAATCTTGATTTAATACCGAGTTTCAATCAAAGGGTAGCACAGGCTTTCCAGCCTGTGCTGGCGCAGGCTAAAGCCTGCGGCTACCCAATACAGCCGATTGAATGCAACTCGGAATAAGTAGGGGGAGTCTTGCTTGAGGAGATGTTATCCTGAGGTTTGGAGAGGATAATAATTTGCGGTCCTGACCCGCATGGAGAGGCGCCGGCCCTGGTCAATACTTTCCCAGGAGCATCAAGCCGCCGATGAGGATGAAGGCCGCGCCCGCCAGCTTTTTGAGGAGCGCGGGAGGAATCCATTGGGACAAGATACTGCCGAAGGCCACCCCCAGGAGGGTGGCCAGGCAGAGGGCCGCGCAGGCGCCGGTAAAAACGGACATCGGCACCCCGGTTTCCGCGGTCATGGTCAAGGCGGCAAGCTGGGTTTTATCTCCCATCTCCGCCAGGAAGATGGTGCCGAAGGTGATCCAAAAGACTTTCCAATCCATAGGTGTCTAGACCTTTCGCATCTTCGCTCTGTGGAACTTAGGGGGTAAGGATAAATCCTGATGATAAAGTTGGAATCCCTGGAAACCCCTTTTGAGGGAAGGGTCCAAGAAGAGCAGGCCCTCTCTCGAAAGCCCACTCCCCCCACCAACCCTTAATTAAGGGATCTGGTAACTGCTCCCCTCCCGGGCTGCGTCTATCTGCAAGGCGCCGGCTTCCTCGGACGCGGCCAGTTGCCGGGCTTGCTCCACGATCTGGCGCACCTGGTCGTCGCTACGGCCCGGGTCATGGTGGGTCAGGAGCAGTCTCTGCACCCCTGCTTCCAGGGCCAGGGCCACCGCCTCCTCATAGGTGGAGTGGCCCCAGCCCCGGTGCTGCGCCATTTCCTGGGGCAGATATTGGGCGTCATGGACCAACAGGTTGCAGCCCTTGACGAACAGGACAAACTCCCGGAAGCGGCGGCCGCCGCCCGCCCCCAATTCGTTATCGGTAATGAACACCAGGGAATTTTCCCCCTCCCGGAGGCGGTAGCCCAACCCTCCCTGGGGGTGGTTCAGGGGGATGGCGTCGATCTTTACTCCCTCCAGGTCTATGGGGCCCCGGGCCACCCGGTTGAGAAAATCGATCCTGGCCTTGAGCTGATCGAAGGCCACGGGAAAGAAGCCGTTCCCCATATGATCGTCGAAGACCCGGGTCAGGGCCTGGAAGGCGTGGGGCCAGCCGTCCACCAGGATTTCGGTATCTTCCTCATAGATGGGGGCAAAAAAAGGCAGTCCCAGGAGATGGTCCCAGTGGTTATGGGTCAGGAGGAGATGCAAGGATACCGGTGCGCCCGCGTTTTTAAGCCAGTCCCCCAAAAGGCGCATGCCGGTGCCCGCGTCGATCACTACCCGGCGACCGGAAGCCGGGATGATTTCCACACAGGTGGTGTTGCCGCCAAACTCCAGGGTTTGGGGTCCGGGAGCCGGAATCGAACCCCTGGTGCCCCAGAACCGGATCTCCATTATCCTGTTCCCCCTGTAATCTAAAAAGTCGTGGTAGGCCCCTAATCTGCTTCCTGTGGGTGCGCTCCATCTTACCCTAACCCGTCATTTAATTTAACGGAAATTTTTTCATTTTCTAAAAATGCGGCCACCAGGCCAAAACAGCCGGTGAGCATCATGTCCCCCAGGGGCGCGGCGAAATGTCCCGGCCAACCCTGGGCCAGACGCCGCCGGGGGCCGGTGATCAGCGTAAAGGAAAACTTGGAGGCCGGCGGGTAGTCCGGTCCATAGGCGCAACCATGCCCTTGATCGGCAAAGACCTCGTCGTTGGTGAGGGTTCCGGCCCGAAACCGGGACAGGTGGTCAAAGAGTTTGGGCGGGCTCAGCAAGCCCGTGTGGTGTTCGTAAATGCCCCAGAGCCGCTCTTCCTGGAGCAGGACGGCAAAGGTGTGAGCGTTACCCAGATTCACCACCAGGAGGCCTTCCCCCTGGCGGTCCCGGGCCTGGGGATCGAGAAGAGCCCCCCTGACCCCCGCGGCGCAGGTATCCATCAGCAGGGCGTCGGGCAGGGCCTCTTTCACCGCCTGCATGCGGGTGAACCGGGGGGGCGGGTCTTGGAAGGCCAGGCCGGCCAGCAGCCCGCCCCGCCTCAGAAAGTCCTCCCAATACTGGAAACGGACACGCCGGTTGCTCTCCTGGGGGGCAAAACCGTGGTCCTGGACGGCCACCGCAAAATGGGTGGGATAAGGGACCTCAAAGGCCTCCAGCAGCGAGTGCCAGGCATCCCCGTCAAAATCCCCCAGGGTCAGGGGTACGGTGTCCGGGGGCGGAGAATCAGTGAGAATCACCCCCCATTGCTGCACCATCTCCAGGCGGTCGCTGAAGGTCAGCGCGGCCTGGGGGGAGGCGTAGAGGGGCAGGCCCTGGGCCAGATGCCCCCTTACCGCCTGGGTCAGCGGGCCGCCGCCCATGAGGCGGCCCCCTAAAAAGACGGGTCGGCCCTGGGCCGTAAGACGCCGCAGACGCCGGGCCAGCACCTGGGTGGGGGCCGGGAGCACCATTTTTACGGCGTTTTCCACGGGCTGGCCCGGGTCCCAAAGAAAAAGGTCCTGGGTGCCGCCGCCCACGTCCAAGGCCAGAAGGGAACCCTCAAACATTATCAGCCCCAGTTATAAAAAAGTTCCAAGTTCCAGGTTCCAGGTTCCAAGTTCAAAGTTAAGAGTAAGGCTTTGAAGGAACTTATCATGATTCATGGGAGAGCCAAATGTTCATGTCTGAATGTTCCCAAATTCGATATTTACAAGCTTAAAAGAGATTACCTTCCCCCTCACCCTAGCCCTCTCCCCCATTGGGGGAGAGGGGATAAAGAAGGAACTCGTTTGGATGCTTTCATTATAAAAGCTGGGGAAATCAATAACTCCCTCTCCCCCCGGCGGGGGGAGATGGCTGGGGTGAGGGGGGTGATTGCAAAAGCCACCATCTTTAAGAATCCATTTCTTCCGCCGCGGCTGCCGCGGCCAATACTATACGGGCCGCCTCGCGGCGGCCCCGGCGGCAGGCCGGGGAGCTAAATCCCGGGCGCCAGGTGAGGTCCGCGAGCTCGTCGGACACCACCAGCAACCCGGCCACCGCCACCTGGCGGTACAGGCCCACCGCCAAGAGCGCGGCCAGCTCCAGGTCCACTCCCAGGACGCCCTGGCCCTGGTAGTGGCGCACCTGTTCCCCGGTTTCCCGATAAAACGCGTCGGTGGTCCAGATAGGCCCGGCATACCAGGGAACCGCGCCGGACTGCAAGTTGCTCAGCAGCAAGCCGCATAACCCCGGATGGGGCGCAGGCTGAATATTATCCGGGAGATAATGGCGGGAGGTGCCGTCCCCGCTCACCGCCGCGGTGGGGACCACCAGGGACCCCACTTTGATATTTCTCTGGAGGGAGCCGCACCAGCCCAGGGCCAGCACCACCCTGGCCCCCAGGGCGATGAGCTTCTCCAGGACCATGGCCGCGCAAGGCGCGCCCAGGGCCGGGCCGGCCACCGTCAGGCTTTTTCCCTCCCAGGAACCTTCCCGGAGGGCGCAATCCCAGAGATAACGAGGGTGCCCCGTGGCCTGGGACAAACGGCAGAGGTTTTGATAATCCGGTCGAGTAAAGGTCAGGATGACCCGGGGGGAGACCGGGGCCTCCCCCGGCTCCCGGGCCGGATTGATGAGGGCCCGGTCCTGGCTGCTTAAAGGCCCGGGGGCGAATCCCCCCCTTTTTTTCACGTCAGATGCCACGCCCGTGAACCTCGGCTAAGGTTCTTCCGGAGAGGAAGTTGCTTTCAAATTCTGGGCCGCCCTGAACTTCCAAATAAAGTATCCCAGTCCGGCCACCAACCCCACGGCCACCACCATATCCAGGACATGGGTGTACTTCTGGATGATCCCCCAGTTCTCCTTGAGGCGCACCCCGCAGTAAACCAGAAACATGTTCCACATGGTCGCGCCCACCAGGGTGTAGAGGATGAAAGGCATGAGGGGCATGCGGGCCAGGCCCGCGGGGATGGAGATGAGGTGGCGCACCACCGGGATAAACCGGGAGATGAAGATGGTCTTGCCCCCGTGGCGTTGGAAAAACTTGCTGGTCCACTCCAGGTGGTGGGGGTTGAGCAGGAGGTAGCGGCCATAGCGGCGCACCACCGGTTCCCCCAGGACCCCCATGCCGTAAGAGACGAGGGAGCCGGCGATGGAGCCCAGGCTGCTGGCCAGCATCACCGCCCAGGGGTTGAACTGGCCGGTGAAGATGAGAAAACCGGCAAAGGGCATTACCAGTTCGCTGGGAATGGGCGCGATCATACTCTCCAGGGCCATGAGCACAAAGACCCCGAAGTAGCTGCAAGAATGGATGAATTGGGTATTGTAATAACAGAGGGTTTCGGTGATTCCCATGGGGGTTTACATTTCTCCTAATTCCCGTTGGTGAATTTCCCGCTCCACCCGGGCCTGTAAGTCTTGGAGCCCGGGGCTCAGGTCCACCGGATACGGAGCCGGCTCCTCTATGGCCTTGTAAGGCTCGGGCAGCAGGGCAAACTGGGACAAAAAATATTCCCGGGACTCCTGAAGCGTCGGCAAAGGCCGGGTGAGGCGGCCCCCGGCCATAAATTGCTGTAACAAGGGGGCGGCGTCCGGCGCCACCTCGTCCCGGAGGGCGATGGTGTCCCGGAGCATGCGGCCTTTATCGTCATAGCGGCGCTGGATCTGCTTTTTATCCACCAGAGTGACCTTGCCGGTGGAGAGCTTCATCACCGGGCGGCCCCCGTATTTTACCAGTTTATAGGCGCAGTCGAAATAGGGGGCGTCCGCGGAGACCCCCATTTTGGTGCCCACCGCGAAGCTGTCCACCCGCCCGCCCGCGGCCAGGACCCGGGCCATCTTGAATTCATCAAAACCGCCGCTGGCCAGGATGCGGACGTAGTCCAGGCCTTCTGTATCCAGGATTTTGCGGACCTCTTGGCTGATGGCGGCGATGTCGCCGCTGTCCAGGCGCACGTACCGCATCCTCTCGCCCCGGGCCTCCATCTCCTTGGCCACCAGCGCGGCCTTGTGCGCGCCCTGGATATTGTCATAGGTGTCGATCAAGAGGGTGGTGATTCCTGGAAAAAGCCGGGCAAAGACCCGGAAGGCCTCGATCTCCCGGGGGAAACTGGTGATGTAGGAATGGGCCATGGTGCCGAAGATGGGCAGACCATAGAGTTTTCCAGCCAGGACGTTGCTGGTGCCCTGAAACCCGGCCAGATAGCTGGCCCGGGCCACCTTTAACCCCGCGTCCGTGCCCTGGTCCCGGCGCAGGGAAAAGTCGATCAGGGGCCGGCCCCGGGCCACGTGGAAAGACCGGGCCGCCTTGCTGGCGATCAAGGTTTGGAGGCTCACCGCGTTGATGATGAAGGTCTCCGCCAACTGGGCCTCGATGATGGGCCCGCTCACCTCCAGGACCGGCTCATCCTTGAAAAAGATGCTTCCTTCCGGCAGGGCGTGGACCTCCCCGGTGAAGCGCACACCCTTTAGATAATCCAGGAATTTTGTCTGGAACAGGCCGGTGGACTCCAGGTAGGCGAGATCGTCTTCGGAAAACCGCAGGGTCGAAAGGTAGCGCAGGGCCTC
>Ga0154668_1101_pt1 | contig 10302 bp, 8 predicted proteins | sample Rifle2008BG13ft_FD_116097 | JGI IMG/M metagenome (GOLD analysis project Ga0154668, IMG submission 116097) | Deltaproteobacteria bacterium RBG_13_60_28 | reverse complement strand
TGGCCTGAAAGCGGACGGCCCGGAGCAGGTGGGGGTAACGTTCCCGGGCCTGGGCGATATGGGCCCAGGTATCGTCCGTGGAGCCGTCGTCAACGCAGATGATCTCCAACCGGTCCGCCGGATAATCGGACGCGGCCACGGAAGCCAGGGCCTTCTCCACCATCTCCCCCTCATTGTAAGCCGGGATGATTACGGTCACTGACGGCAACGGACCCTGGGCCAGGGGGTAGGGCCGGTAGCAGGCCCAGAGGACGGTGCGAATTAGCTGAAAGAGCAACACGGCCAGAGCATAAGCGGCTCCCAGGGCGGGCAGAAAAGAGGCATAGGCGCCCCGGTGCAGAAGTTGCAGATAGGCGTCCAGGGAGCCGAACTCATAAGCCCCGGCCAAAAGCAGGGCCAAGAAAACCGGGACCAGCACCTTGAGCCCCAGATCCAGCCACTGCCTTTTCCGGGAGAGAACCGGACCGGGGACGGCCGCTGGGGCGGGCCAGGTTAAGCTGGGGGTGTCGCCGGGCATGATGACCGTTTTTCCTCCTCGCCCATTAAATCGTCCATTAAAATAAGGAGAGACCCGGCAATTGTCAAATCCCGGGACCCAGGTCCGCCACCCGCGGTCATCGCCTGCCGCTGGGACGGGGGTGCCGCCCCTGGTCAACGGGCCTTGTTCCCGAACAACCGCCTCAGTTCGGCCCGGGTGGTGGCAGCAAACTCATCCGCCAAGGCGTAACCCCAGCCGTGCCTTTTAAATAATCCCTGCACCTGGCCCCGATAGTTCAAGGGGTCCAGCATCACCCGGCTGACGTGGGGGGAAAGGAGCTCATGGAGCCTCTCCGGGTTCATGGGCAGCATGGGGGCGATGAAGACCCAGGGGGAGATCCCCGCCTGATGCAATTTTTTCAGGGCCTCCACCCGGGCGCCGATGGGCGGGGCCTGGGGCTCCAGGATCTTCCGGACCCGGTCGTCGTCCGTGGGGATGGAAAACCCGACGCTCACCCCCGGCAGAGCCGCAAGGAGGTCTAGATCCCGGCACACCAGGGGCGAGCGGGTTAAAATGTCCATCCCCCAACCCATCCCCCCGAGAATTTCTAAGCATTGCCGGGTCAGGCGATATTTCAGTTCCGCGGGCTGGTAGGGATCGCAGACGCTGGAGAGCAGAACCCGACCGGGGCGCTTTTTTCTCTGGAGCTCGGAGCGCAAAACCTCGGCCAGGTTGACCTTCACCTCCACAAACGCGCCCCAGGGGGTCTGACGGTGGTGGCGGGCATATTTGCGCATGAACACGGCATAGCAGTAGCGGCAGCCGTGCCCGCACCCCAGATAGGGGTTGATCACGTAATCCACGCCCGGGATTTTGGACCTGACCAGCGCGGTCCTGGCGGTTATTGCCGTCACCTGCACGGGATTTAGGGAGGCGGTTATGGAAAGTCCCTGCCTTGGCGCTGCTTGCGGGGCAGCCCCCGGGGTTTAATTTCGGTCTCTACAAGGATTATATAAGATTTGGGACTTCCAAAAAAGAGTTGGGGGTAGGAGAGTTGGCGGCAGGGGAAAGGAGATGAACGGGGGCCCGGAGGGCCCCCGCTGGATTTCTCTGAGGAAACTACTTTTCTTGCCGATCAAACAGGTAGGGAACTTATAAGAAGCTAACCTATCTGGATGTTCATGCCCTCTGCTGTTACTTTAACAATAAAGCGAGAATGGCTCTTGGCTTCTCTAAGAAAATCCGGATCAATATTATAGACTTTGGCAAGTTCATCATCCTGAGCCACCAAGACTTGTTTATTTCTCCTCTCTCCTCTGATTCTGAATATCAAGTAGTTATAATAACTCCAAATAAAAAATATCACCATTATAATTAAGACCGCCAGCCCGCCACCTTGTATGACTTTTAAGAATTCGTAAAACCCAGCCTGCTCAATCAGTTCCTGGTATAATAATTTAACACCGAATGCCCATAAGATAAAGGTGACAATGGGCATAAAAAGATATACGTAGACACTCCACAATACTGTGGTAAGGCTCCACTCAGAGAACAACCGAAGTTTAGATTTTACTTCGGGTCGATCGACGATTGGATATGGATCCCTCTGTCCGGGCTCATCCATTTCGAGGTAACCCCTTTTCTTTTAAAGATGACGTTAATTAAGCCTTCAACCGCGGCCAGCGCGCTTATTATCCAATAAAAGGCGGGATACCAAATAATCCAGAAATAGTATTTGGCCATCAACCCTTTCTCATAGACCCTGTCAATCATAAAACTCGTCAGATAGCAAGTCAAGCAGAGCAAAGCCAAAATGGCGCCTGGCCAGCGGGGGAAAACAGGATCAATGCTCGCGGCCAAACTATAATAGATGGTGTTGATGATGGGCACGTGGGTTTGGATATATTGGCTTTGGCAGAGGAAACTGAAAAAAATGGTGGTCAGCCAATAAATGACGAGGAAGGTGAAAGAAACGGCCCACAAAGTCCCCAAGGAATATTCCACATAAACTGGCCATAAGCGCCGGTAGCGCCGATCAAACCAGACATTGAAATGCTTCTTCAATACTTCAATGCCCCCTTGAGCCCAGCGGACTCTCTGGCGCCATAAACCTCTGACGGTTTCGGGAACCAGGACCCAGCCCAGGGCCCGGGGTTCATACCTGATATCCCAGAACTTTTTCTGCAATTTCCAGGTAACGTCAATATCTTCGGTCACCGTATCGGGGTCAAAGAGGCCACAGGAGATCAGGGCGCTTTTGCGGTACGCGGCCAGCACTCCCGAAACCGTGAGGATTTTCCCCAGGATGCGCTGGGTTCTTTTAATCAGCCCGATGACGTTGGAAAATTCCCCCACTTGAATTTTGCCCAGCAAGGTGGTGCGATTTCTCACCCTGGGGTTGCCGGTAACCGCCCCCACCCGGGTACTGGTGACAAAGTGCCAGGCAAAGTAGCGGAGGGCGTCTTTATCAAGGAGGCAATCGGCGTCAATCACCAACAGGAATTGCCCTTTGCTGAGAAGGATGCCGGTATCCAGGGCGACGGATTTACCCATATTAGGCTCTAAGTGAATGACCTTGAGCCATTCACTATTCTCAGCGACCAGCCGGTCGAGTATGGCGCCGGTAGCATCGGTGCTGCCGTCGTTAACTACTATTACTCCATAGTCGGGATAATTGAGGTCTTTTAAATTGATAATCGTCTCTTCGACAATGTCTGCTTCGTTATGAGCAGGGATTATAATAGAAAAGTAGGGCAGATTTTCAGAGAGAGGCGGGTTCTTTTTCTCCCAGTGAAATTTGAACGTTAATCCGCCGATGATCCAGACGATTCCCATATATAATGGGTAAAGAAAAGCGAAATAACTAAGTATGCTTATAAAATCCATAGGCTTCCCTTATTAGCGATCTTTCACAAAAGATCTTCCTGATATTATTTCCGAAAGGTAATTATCATTTGGCTTGTTTTTAAAGACATCGTCTGGATAATAGGCAAGATTTTTAACCCCTATAGATAAGAGATAGCTCATTTCTCTTTTCAGGGACTCGTCTTTTATCCAGGTTTTGGTGGCCCAATCATAGGCTTGCAGTTTAAAAACGACTTTGTTATTCGCATTATATTTTTTGACTGCATCGAACAATGTTTGGAAGTAGTCTTTTTGACTGCTCCAGGAAGACTTTTTTTCCATGCTGGTATAGGCCATGATTACCGCGTAATCATAGTCCTTCACATAGGTGGAAAGATCCTGGCTGAACCAGGCCTTGGCGGCCGGGTTGGTAATCACTTCGCTATAAATGTTGCGGGCAATTTGGGCATCAGGCCGATAAATCTTCACGGTCTTTATCAGTTCCGCAATATAGCGATTGTAGGTTTCCGTCTTTAGATCGATCCATTGAGTTTTGAGGGGTTCATTTTTAACCGCATTTTCGGTCAATTCCGTCCCCAGACGCTGCTGGAAGGCCTGGGCGGCCGCGGGATGGAAGTCTTCTTCATCGGTAAAATAGGCGTCGTCCTGGAAGAGGATGCCGTCAAAGTTGACGTAGGCCGACAGGTCCCGGAAAATGCCTTTGGCTACCTCCAGGGAGCGGGGGTCAAAAGGCGACAGGCGGCGATACCAGGAAGTGGTAACGCCCTCCCGGCCCTTTTTGATTTCCCTGACTTTTAAACTCTCATTCAAGGCGGCATTGGGCAGTTCAAAAGCGGAAACCGGCATCCAGACAAACACCTTGATATCCCGGACTTTTATCCGATTTACCGCATGGCTGAGGAAATCCATGGAGACCGGCAGCGTGTGATTGTAGAAATAGAGGGAGCTGACATTGCCGGTTCCCTGGGTATCGCAATAACCTTGCAGAAAGACGGTGTTAACTCCCAGGATTTTCAGCCGGTCGATCAGCTTCCCCAGGTTTTGATCGCTCTCTTCATATGACTTGGGGTCAACGATGGTATCGAGGTCGATTTGCACCGCCCGGATCGGAGTTTTCTCTCTCAGGCCTTTTTCCAAATCCTCCAGGAAGGTCTGCACCCAATAGAGGTTGGCATAGGCGTAGTAACGGCTGATGCGGTCCAGATGATGGATATCGGAAAAGCCATGCTCCAGGGTTAAAAAGACATCAAACCCCAGCTTCTTGGCCTCTTCCAGAGCAATTTTATTGTAGGCGCCATAAGGCCAGGTCATAACGTGGGGCCGGAATTTCAACTTCTGGGCAAAAATATCCAAATTTTTCTTGAGGTCCTCCCGGATGCGGGTGCGAAACTCGCTTTCGGACTCATATTTTTTGGTTTGGTTATTGTAAATAAAGGTGTAGCCCGATTCTTCTTCGTTGCCGGCCGGATTACTCTTGACGTATTTGTGCAAGTCGTTGGAATGAGAGGCAATGGTCACCAATCCGGACGCGGCCACCTCTTTTATCTGGTCCCAATTCATGAATTCCTTGCCGGCATAAAAGCTCGGCTTTTTCCCGTCTATCCAGGAGGTCACTACGGATAAGACCGCAGGGTAACGGTAGAGCTTGAGGACCGGGAAAACGAATTTATAGAAACTCAGATAGGCGTCATCGAAAGTCAAAAGAATGGCTTTTTCCGGCAGTTTTTTCTGGCCTTTGGACGCGGCGATGACGTCCTGGGCGCTGATGAATTGATACCCGTGGGTCCTGAAGTATTCCAATTGTTTAATGAATTCGGCCCGGGTATTATCATCGTCCACGGCGGCCTTCTCAGGGATATCGTGATAAACGATGGAGATAAATTTCTCCGCGGCCAGGCCTGGTTGCACCGCAACCGTCAAAGCCAAAAACGAAGAAACAATGATTAACCTAAAAGTTCTTTTTAAAAGTAAAGAACGCACCCAGGACATGGACATAATTCCCATCATAGACTCTTGTGTCATAACCAACATTCCAAGTGAGAGCGAAAGTTTTCGACCAGATTAATTCCTGCTCGTAGGTTATCCCGGCAACCGGGTAGAAATTGTAATTTTGCTCTTTATAGACCCCGACGCGGGTGTAGAAAGTGGAACGGAGTTTCCGGCTGTACATATGGTAATGGATGAATTGAAACGCGGGTTTTACCAAGAATTGATATTCATGATTGGGGCTGAAATAGTCGACGGCAGACGGGTCCTTGCTGTAACGGTCATAAGAAAATTCGCCCCCCAGCCGGATTTTAAAGTCCGGCTCGTTATAGACGTTCTGATCGTAACGGATGCTGAAGTAAGGGTTGGTGTTGCCGTCGGTAAACCAGTTGGCGCCCACGGAGAATCCGTAGTCCCGCAGATCGCTCTCATGGTAGTCGAAATCGTAGAAGGCCTTCTTCGCTTTGACTCCGGCAACCCTGGCCCTGATGGGGATGTCCAGGCTGAAGGAATCAAAACCCGCCGCCATTTTTATCTTGTCTGCGGGGCGCCAATCCAGCTTGGTATAAGACCCGGCATCCCGTCCGCTGAGATAGTCAAAACCCACCGACTGGGTTAATTCCAGAGGCCGGAAAACCTTCCATTTTACCCCGAAGGCCAGGCGATCATAAGCAAACTTGACTCTGTTCCCGGTGTCCAGCTTTTCCCCGGTTCTCAAGTGGGTTATCTCAGAAAAGATCCTGAAGTAAGGGTTGACGGTGGCGGTGCCCTTGCCGGTAATCCAGAATTCGCTGGCCTTGCCGCCACTAAGTTCATTGATATATTTGATGTCTCCGGTAACTTCGTGCATATCTTCGACTTTTAAATCTTCATTCAGGTCGAGAACGTGCACATTGGTGGGATGTTTTTTCATCAATTCGTCGGACAAGGACCTGGCTTCGTATTTATAATTCAGTTCATTTAAGGTGCGGGACAGGCCGATCTGGGTTTTTACCTCTTTGGGATCCAGATTCCGGGCGATCTGAAATTCCTCTAGGGCCCGGCGGGGCCAGCCCCGCCAGTAATAAGTGTGGGCCAAGCCGGAGCGGATGCCGGCATTGAGTCCGGCTTGTTTGACCAGCTCGGAAAAGTATGCCTGTGCCTCCGCCAGTTTGTCCTGATAAATGAGATACCAACCCCAGGCCACCAGGGCTTCGTGTTTTTCCAACTCATTCAGCTTGCGGCGTTTCAGGAGATCGTCGATCTTGGGCCACATCCGATCGGCATCATCCCACTGACGAAGTTCGGTATAGGTATAAAAAAGACCCATGTATGTGTTATAAGGGTTGACCGGCCCCTTGTCCAGGGTGAGGAGATAAAATTTTACCGCCTCCCGGGGATGGCGCAGGTATAAATGGGCATCGGCCACCGCCTCGGTCACCCAATAAGGAACGGGCCGGCCCATCTGCTCGATGAGCTGGTATTGTTCCAAAATTTCCTTCATCCGTTCTTTCTTTCTTAAGGCCAGGATATAATCGCACCGGGCCCGGAAATTTTGGGGATCAGCCTGGAGGATCTTTTCCAAGATAAACAGGGAGAGGTCATACTCATCCCACTTCAATCGATCAACGGCCATATCTCCCTTTAGGGCCAACAATAACTCCTGGTCTTTAATGCCTTTATCTTTAGCATAATAGAAGGCCTGGCTGCTGGCTCCCAGTTCCTTCAAGATGTAAGTCTGCATTGAAGCCAAGGCAGGTTCGGGGATGGATCTTTTTTCTCGAGCATATAACAGGACTTTGTAGGCAGTGAGATAATCCCCTAATATACAAGAGGTATAGATTATTCCTTTAAATGCCTCTTCATCAGCATTGTTATAAGAAAAGGCTTTTTCATAGAAAGCCAGGGCTTTTTTATAGTCCTTTAACTCGAAATAGGCCTTGGCCAGATTTCGAGGCAGGTATTTAATCTTTTCCAACCTGGCTTTATGACTCTCGTAATATTTTATTGCCTGGGCATAAGATCCGGACCAGACCAGGGCCGTTGTGTAATCCGCCTTTAAAAAGTCATTGTCAGGCAATTCCCGCAAAGCGCTTTCCAATAGAGGAAGGGCTTCGCGGCTCTTCCCCTGCTTCATCAGGCTCACCGCCCGGCTATAATCCTCCTGAGCTTTCTGAATCATAGAGTTGCGGTTTTGGGCATAGGAGCAATCAGAAAGGGAGATAACCAGGATTGACCCTAATAAAATGACCGATGCGAGAATTCGGCAGGCTTTAATTCTCCACGACCATGAATTTGTTTGCATGATCCCCCCCTTATGGCTTAAAACATCTCCTCCGGACATAAGTCCTCCCCAAGACTTATGATGAAATTATGAGCCCAAATTCTCACACAAAGGCAGTTTTAATTTCTTTTGTCAGGTACTTAAATAGGCTCAGGTTCCTAGGAGAAAATTCTTCCAAACATATTGGCGCGGATAATAGCATATTCTTTTTTAAGATTGCAACATTTTTTCTTATCTAATTAAGCGTTTAGAAAGGTCCGATAACTCCTGGCAATTTGTTGGCCTGGGTTAGCCTAATTCGCTAAACAGACAGGAAAAATCTGGACATGGCCCCATGTATTTAGGAAATAAACTTATTGACAGGAGTAAAAAGATCGGGTAATTAATTTTTCAACCAGAAGCCTGCCAGGCATTCCGGAACCCGGTGCGAATCCGGGGCGGTCCCGCCGCTGTAATCGGGGACGGAGAGAGCAAAGGCCAGAGCCGGCCACTGCCGGGGTTTACCCCGGTGGGAAGGCTGACTCCCTCCGGCTGATCCGAGAGCCAGAAGACCTGCCTGGCGGATAATTAAGGCTACTCCTGATGGCAAAAGGAGTTCCATCGACAGATGGAACTCCTTTTTGTTTTTGGCTCACGCAAAGGCGGAAAGACGCAAAGATAAGACGCAAGGGCTTTTAAAATTTTAAAAAATAATGAATCTTGGCGCCTTGGCGTCTTTGCGTGAGATTTATTGTTTTTGCGTGAGAAACAGAGCTTTCCCCCCGGCGGCGGCTGATGCAGCCAGGCCCCGGTAAACCACCGAGTAAGGAGGACGATATATGGCCAAAGACAAGAGTACGAAGCAACCCATCAGCATCCGTTATACCTGTGCGCCCAACGGCGAGCAGGTGGGCCTGTCCCATTACCTCATGGCCGAAGCCAAGAAGAAATAGGAACATGGCCCAGGCAATTTCACCTTTACGGGGTCCGTCCGCGGCTTATGTCAACGCCGGGGCCGGGCCCCATTTCGACGTGCTGGAGGTGGGCCACGCAGATTACGTGGCCCTGATCAACGCGGACACCGCGTTCTGGGTGCTCTCCCCCCGGGCCCAGGCCCTGGATTATCTCTTGGGTGGGGAGCTCCCTAAATCATATTTGGAAAAAGAGGCCAAGCTGTCCGCGGATCTAGAGACCGTGCGCTTCAAGCTGCTGCCTTCCGCGGTCTATTTCAATCCCACGGAGCGCTGCAACCTGGACTGCGGCTACTGTTACCTGCCCCGGGAGGCCCGGCGCACCGGCCAGGACATGGACTCCGCCCGGCTCCTGGAGGCCCTGGCTAAGCTGAAGGACTTCTTTGTCCGCACCCTGCCGGCAGGGGCCCGGCCCCAACTGGTCTTCCACGGCAGCGAGCCCTTGCTGGCCAAGGACGCGGTCTTTCAGGGCATCGAAAAATACGGCGACTACTTCCGCTTCGGGGTGCAGACCAACGCGGTCTTGCTGGACCAAGAGGCCATGGACTTCCTGAAGGCCCAGGGCGCGGGCATCGGCATCTCCCTGGACGGGCCCACCCCGGAGGTGGCGGACCGCACCCGGCGCACCTGGGGGGGCAGCGGCGTTTTTGCGCAGACCGTCAAGGTCCTGGAGGAGCTTACCGGCTACCCCGGGCTCAACGTCATCACCACCGTCACCCGGGAAAATGTGCGGTCGCTGCCGGGATTGGTGGATTTTTTCCACGCCCGGGGGCTGACCAATGTCCTGCTCAACCCGGTGCGGGGGACCCAGGCGGGGGGGCGGGCCCTGATGCCGGACCAGGGGGAGCTGGCCCACTTTTTCTTTGCGGCCCTGGACCGGGCCTTTGAATTATTTGAGGAGACCGGGCGTAAGCTGGTCATCGGCAATTTCGCCAACCTGCTCCTGGGCCTGGTGGCCCCGGGGGCCCGGCGGCTGATGTGCGACATCTCCCCTTGCGGCGGCGGCCGCTGCTTCTTCGCGGTGGGCGCGGGGGGGGAAGTGGCGCCGTGCAGCGAATTCCTGGGACTGCCGGAATTCCACGGGGGCAACCTGTTTGAGAGTTCGGTGCAGGACCTTTTGGCCACCCCGGCCTTTACCCGGGTGACCTCCCGGGTGGTGGAGCAACTGGAGCCCTGCCGACGCTGCGCGGTGCGCCACTTCTGCGGTGCGCCCTGCCCCGCGGAAGTGCAGGCCATCAACGGCAGTCTGAACGCGCCCGCGCCCCTCTGCGACTTCTACGCGGCACAGGCCCGCTACGCCTTCAAGAGCATCGCCGACGGCCGCCTGGACGCCCTCCTCTGGGACGGCTGGAAAGACGGGCTGGAAGAGATCGTGGTGATGTAAGAGAAGCCGGGGGCCAGGGCAAAAACCCTGCCCCCATCCTTTAATTCCTAATTATCAATAATGTCTTGAGTATGCTCGCCGCCACCTTAGCCTCCACCGCCTCGGAGATGGCCATGCCCAGGCTGCCGGAGGTCTCCGGCTCCCCGGTGGCCGGATGGAGGTAGGGAGGCAGGAGCCGGGGGAGATCCGGCTGAATATTGTATCATTCCTAAGGCATTTCCGTTTCGCTCAAGGTGATCTTATAGGCATCCATGAGATTTTTGCTCCTGGGTGGCTGATGGGAAGCCATATATCGCCCGGACCGGGGTCTGTCTAAGGGAAAAGGAGGGAAATAATAAATTAATATATTAAATTAATTAAATATAAATAATAATTT
>Ga0154668_1024_pt2 | contig 10643 bp, 8 predicted proteins | sample Rifle2008BG13ft_FD_116097 | JGI IMG/M metagenome (GOLD analysis project Ga0154668, IMG submission 116097) | Deltaproteobacteria bacterium RBG_13_60_28 | reverse complement strand
CGGTGAGATCCAGGCTCTTCTCCCCCAAAAGGCCCATATAACCGATGGTAGCCCGGGAGTCCTCCCGCACCCGGCTCCGGTATTTCCCCACCACTTCAAAGGAGACGATGATCTTGCCTCTGGTATCGATGGTGATTTCCTTGACATTGCCCACCGTCACCCCCGCCAGCCGCACCTCGGAGCCCACCTTCAGGCCGCTGATATTCTTGAAGATGGCCTTATATTGCACGTGTTCCTGCCAGAGCCGCTCTTGTTGGGCGATGATCAGCACCATAATCAAGAGCGCCGCCAGGGAGCCCACCACGAAGATACCCACCACGGTCTCATACTTCCGCTGGATCATTCCGGTTTCTCCCCCTCGGACTCGTGGAGAAAGCGCCGCACTTCCGGATGGGTGGACTTGAGAAACTCCGCAAAGGTACCCAGGAAGACCATGCGGCCCTGGTACAACAAGGTCAAGCGATGGGCCACCTGCTCGGTGAGGCGCAGGTCGTGGGACACCACTATGGAGGTGACCTGCAGGGTCTCTTGCAGGCGGCGGATCAGGTGGCCGATCTCATCGCCGGTAATGGGGTCCAACCCCGCGGTGGGCTCATCGTAGATGATGATGCGGGGGTCCAGGGCCAGGCTGCGGGCCAGGGCGGCCCGGCGCTGCATGCCCCCGGAGAGGGCCGCGGGCTCCAGCCCCTCCGCTTCCGCCAGGCCCACCTGGGCCAGCTTCTCATGGGCCTGCCGGCTAATTTTCTCCTCACTCCAATGGGTGTGCTGCACCATGGGAAAGGCCACATTTTGCCCCACCGTCATGGAATCATAGAGCGCGGAGCCCTGGAACAGGTAGCCGGTCTGCAACCGCAGCTTTCGCCAATCGCTGTCGGACTTGAGTTTGGTGAGTTCCCTGCCCCCCACAGTGATACTGCCCGCGTCGGGCTGGGTCAGACCCACCAGCATACTGGTCATCACCGTCTTGCCGGAGCCGCTGCGCCCGAGGATTACCAGGGTTTCCCCCCCATAGATGTCCAAATCGATGCCCTGGAGCACCGGACGATCATCAAAAGATTTGTAAATCCCCCGGTAGGAGATCAGCGGCGTGGCCAGGGCCGGGGCCCCTCCGGGCTTTTCCGCCCCGGAGTTAAGGCCAGAGAAGCAAAGTGAGCTTGGTGAGGAAGACATCGGATATCAGGATCAGGATAATGGCGGCCACCACCGCGGTTTTGGTGGCTTGCCCCACTCCAAAGGTTCCATGTTCGGTATTATAGCCGTGAAAAGACCCCACCGTGCCCACGATGATCCCAAAGACCGCGGTCTTGCCGATTCCCGGCAGCACATCCTTTAAAGTCAGGTACTTGATGGTCAGGGTGTAGTAATAGGTGGGCGTCATACCCAGTTGGGCCACGCCGATGATCATACCTCCCAGGATGCCGATGATATTCGCGGCCACCGCCAGCAGGGGGGTGATGAGCATGCAGGCCAGGATGCGGGTCACCACCAGGTATTTCATGGGGTTGACCGCGGACACGGTGAGCGCGTCAATCTGGTGGGTCACCCGCATGGAGCCCAGCTCCGCGCCGATGCCCGATCCACCCCGGGAGGCCAACATAATGCCGGCCAGCAGAGGACCCAAACCCCGGACAAAAGTGAAGCAGACGCTGGTGGAGATGTAATTGGCCGCGCCGAACAGTTTCAAGACCGTGATCCCCTGCATAGCCAGAACCAAACCCACTGCAAAGGAGGCCACTCCCACCAGGGGGAAGGATTTCACCCCCAGATGATACATCTGGGCCACGATCTCCCGGAAAAACCAAGGGGGATGGGCCAGACTGCGGCAGGCCTCCAGGAAGAAGAGGGTCATATTCCCCATGTAATCAATGAAGGCCATGGCTTGATGCCCGGCCCGGTAGAAAAATGTGTCCTGCACGCGTCTTACCTTATTGGCACAGAAATAAAAATGTTGAGTGATTAAAAATACCTAAAGCCAGAATACCTGTCAAGCAGAAAGCCGGGGAGGAAATTGCGGCTTGTGGGGGGAGGGAGTCTGAGGGATGGTCCAGGGGCCCGGGTCCCCCGGACCATCCCTCAGCATTACTATTCAGGATTCATACAATTATGCTAAAAAGGTATTGCGAAAATGTAGAATTATGAGATTATCTAGACAAATTTGCACCTGGAGGGCTTCCCATGCCCATGGAAAATCTAGACCTGCTGTACGAAATCACCCAGGCCCTCACCGCGCCCGGCCCCCTGCCCCGGAGTCTGAACCAGGTCCTGCAGATTTTGGCCCAGAGCGTGGGTATGCGCCGGGGCACCATCACCATCCTCAACCCCGAGACCTCGGAGTTGCAGATCGAGGTGGCCCACGGCCTCACCGCCGAGGCCCGGCGCCGGGGCCGCTACAAGTTGGGGGAAGGCATCACCGGCCGGGTGGTGGAGACCGGGGAACCCGCGGTGGTGCCCCGGGTGAGCCAGGAACCCCTGTTTTTGAACCGCACCCGCTCCCGGGGCCGGGAAAAAAACGAACTTTCCTTCTTGTGCGTGCCCGTGAAGCTCAACCAGCAGACCATCGGCGCCCTGAGCGTGGACCGACTGCACCGGGACCTGAACCTGGACCAGGATCTCAGGCTCCTCACCATCATCGCCTCCATCATCGCCCAGACCGTGAACGGCCTGATGCTCATCGACCGGGAGAAGGACCGGCTGCGCGATGAGAATTTAAAACTGAAAGGGGAGTTGCAGGAACGCTACCAGATGGGGAACATTATCGGCACTTCCGGGCGCATGCGCCGGGTCTTCGAGATGATCCAGCGGGTGGCCAAGAGCAACGCCACCATCCTCATCCGGGGAGAGTCCGGCACCGGCAAGGAGATGGTGGCATCCGCGCTCCATTACAACAGCCAGCGCGCGGCCAAGCCCTTTATCAAGGTGAACCTGGCGGCCCTGCCGGAGACCCTGGTGGAAAGCGAACTCTTCGGCCATGAGCGGGGCGCGTTCACCGGCGCGCTCCAGCGCAAACAGGGCCGCTTCGAGCTGGCCCAGGGCGGCACCATCTTTTTGGATGAGATCGGGGACCTGACCCCCAACGTCCAGCTCAAGCTCTTGAGGGTGATCCAGGAGCGGGAGTTCACCCGGTTAGGGGGGAACTCCACTCTCAAGGCCGACGTGCGCCTCATCACCGCCACCCACCGGGACCTGGAGAAGGCCGTGGCGGAAGGGGGTTTCCGGGAAGACCTCTATTACCGCCTCAACGTCTTTCCCATCTATCTACCCCCGTTAAGGGAGCGCCGCGCCGACATTCCCCTGCTGGCCGAGCACTTCCTGAGCAAATACACCGCGGAGCACCAGAAGCCGGGGCTGCGCCTCTCCGCGCCGGCCCTGGACTTGCTCATGCAATACCCCTGGCCCGGGAACGTCCGGGAGTTGGAAAACCTCATCGAGCGGGCGGTGCTGGTCTGCGACGAGGACACCATCCTCAGTGTGCATCTGCCCCGGAGCCTGCAGCGCCAGGAACCCGGGGAGGTCAAGAACAGCCTGGCCGTGCAGGTGGTCAACCTGGAGAAGGAATTGATCTCCGAGGCCCTGCGCCAGACCCGGGGCAACCAGAGCCAGGCCGCCAAGGTGCTGGATACCAGCCTGCGGATTCTGGGCTATAAAATCAAGCAATACGGCCTGGACCACAAAAGGTTCCGGGCCGCGGCCAAACACCAGCCTTATCAAAGCGAAGAAAAGGCGATGGCAGAAAGACCGGGATATTGATATCGTTTTTCTTTTATCGTTTTTTGTTTTCTGTTTTCTGTTAATATAAGTGAACTCTTTCAATAAGTTACAAATATTGTTTGTTACCTTTGAAACTGAAAGTGGTTTAAGAGGACCGGGGGTTTCTCTTTAAAAAGCCTTATTAACAAATTTGTAAATGAGCTTCCCTGGCCGCTGCCGCCTGGCAAGGTCTCCGGTATCCTTTGAGGCATGGATAAGGATACCCCTAGGTGGTCATATGAGAGATCATGAGGTTGTAGAGACTTTCATTTCTCATCTCCGCGATAATGGATTTCCGGGGCTTGTCATTGAGCGGCGCCCAGAACTTGATAAACATGTGCCTTTTAATATGAGAATAGAAGCTATTGCAGGACCATTTGCCATCGAACACACCAGCATAGATACCTTGCCAAACCAAAGAGGGAAATCAGATTGGTTCATGCGGGCTACAGGTGGTCTTGAAAAAGAGTTGCCGATTCCTCCTTATCGTATGAATATTACCATAGATTATAATTCCATAAATAAGGGACAAAATTGGGCGGCAATCAGGGAAGCTCTCAAGACTTGGATCAGTAAAGAGTGCCCTCGATTAGCAGATGGTCGACACATCTTTGATAATGTTCCAGGAATTCCCTTTCGCCTTCAGGTAACAAAGGCAAGTGATAGACCCCCGAGAGTTTTTTTCACACGTTATGAACCCAAGGATACTTCTCTCCCCGAAAGAATCTCTCGCCAACTCGATACAAAAATAAATAAACTTGCCCATTACCGGGAGTGTGGATTTATCACGGTGCTTCTTATTGAAAGCGATGACATCGCACTTATGAATGAAAATAAAATGCTTGACGCCATTAGGGATGCATATCCTGATGGTTTTCCACCCAGTGTCGGCAAGATTTGGTACGTAGATACATCGATTCCATCTGAAATCGAGTTCAGAGATTTTGCCGAGCATTTGATGAAATAAAAGGCGTTTTGCCCAAGCGGGAGCTTGGGAACGAGAAGAAAGAGTTTTCGTAGGGCGGGCGTCTCGCCCGCCATCTTGGACACTTCGCGGTCGGCGGGCGAGGACGCCCGCCCTACGGACTTTTCACCGAAAACTGAAAACTGAAAACAGAAAACCGTATTTACTTAACCTTAATCCACAACAACCTGGCCACGTTGGGGCCGGGATTGCGCCACTGGCCCGGGACTTCCGAGGTCAGGTAGATCACGTCCCCGGTTTTGAGATTGTACACCGCCTGGCCCACCTGCACCTGCAATTTCCCCGAAAGGACATAGCCGATTTCCTCGCCCTTGTGGAAAAAGAAGTGGCCGGGCAGGCTCTCCTTGGGAGTGATTTCGATGAGGTAGGGTTTCGCCTTGACCTCGAAGTCCACCGGGTAAAGCAGCCGGGCAAAGACCGCTTCTTCGGGCATCCCCGCCAGTTTGACCTCAACCCCGTCGGTGGCCGTAAACACCAGGCGCTCCTTGCCTTCCTGGCGCTCCTCAAAAAACGAGGTGAGGTCCACTGCCAGGACCTCCCCCATTTTCATGAGGGCCGGTAGCGACGGGTAAATGAGATTGCCCTCCACCTGGGAGATGGTGCTGGGGGTGACCCCCACCAGCTTGGCCAGGTCCGTCTGGGAGAGCCCCCGCTTCAGGCGGAACTCCTTGAGGCGCAATCCCAGGTCCAGGCGGCCCGGGACCCGGCTTTCGTCTTCAAAAGTAATGGTTAAGTCCTTGGTCCAGTAGACATGGGGCTTATGAAACTCTTCGGGACTGCGGTTTTCCGCTTTCAGGATCATCAGGGAAGTGGTGCCCCGCTTGATGGTCAATTCAATGGCCACCTGGGCGATCTGGTTGATCTGGGCCCGGAACCTTTGGGAATGGGCGTTCTTTTCCAGGACCCAGTAGGCGATGGTATTGAGATCATAGAGCCGGGGACAGGAATGGGAATAAAAATGGAGGAACCTCTCTTCGCTCCCCCAGAGTTCCGTCATGCCGGTGATGCTCTCGAAGATAAAGCGCACGTCCCCCTCAAAACCCGCGTGCACTCCGTAGAGGAGATCCATGAACTCCTGGGGGTTCCGGGGGTCCTCCACCTTGAGGATGCGGCAGGGCAACTCCGCTTCCAGGCCTTCATAAAACTTGAGGAAGATGGCGGAGCCGTTGCCCTTGCCGTTGGTGAAGCAGTCCAGAATGGTGAGATCCTGATACTCCGCCAGATGCCCCAGTTTGTCCAGGAGGTTCTTGGGGGAACGGTCAAAACTCACGTAGATGATGGGTTTCTTCTGGAGATGGCAGGCCAGCAGGAAATTGAGGGAGAAGACCGGCGCCAGGCTGCCGGCGTCGTCGTGCCAGACCACGTTGTCCCCGATGAACAACCCTCCCAAGAGCAAATCCAGGCGGCTGACCCCCGAATGCACCCGCTGCTTTTCTGTGGACACTTTCCCCCCTGGGGTGAAAATTTAATTTTCAAAATATTTTAGGGAATTTGCCCCCGGACGTCAAGGAATAGAGCCTTTCCCAGTAGTCTCCCTTTTTGGGTGGGAGCCCGCTTTTTCCCTGAGCAATTTTTCCAAGAAGAAAATATTAGTTTTACTAAATAAACATATTGATTTTTAACAAATATGCTGCTAAATATCAGTAAAACTAACAAGTATGTAATATATTTAAGTGCCAAAATTCGGTCTCCTGTAGGTAACTCCTGGAATTGTTTGATAAAATAAGCCAGCCAAGGGCTGGCTTATTTTTTGCATTATTTTTTTTGTTTGGCCCCGTTCCAACTCCTTTCTTCATAAAAATCATCTTCTGAAATAAAGGAGTGGAAACCATGACTATCAGCAATCCCAATCGCAGTCCCGCCACCCTCACCAAAACCCGGGTGATGCCTGCCCCGGTTTCCGGTATCTGTGTAACCTGTCTGGACGGCTGTCCCGGCCCCTGTGAAATCGGCCGCTCCGCGGTCCGAGGCCGGGAATTGCTCTATCCCATGCCCTTCGGTAAGGTCACCGCGGGCGCGGATAAAGATTACCCCTGCGATTTTTCCTACTTCAACATCCAGGGCACCTGCGTGGGCGCGGTGGGCATGGCCGCGGATTCAGATAAGGCCATCTTCCCCGCGGTGAACACCGCCGTGGAGATCGGCGTCAAAAACAAGGTGAAGCTGGCGTTCCCGGCCTTCACCGGGGCCCTGGGCTCCACGGACATCGCCCGCATCCACTGGGAATCCATGGCCATCGGCGCGGCCATCAGCGGCATCATCATCGTCTGCGGCGAAAACGTCTGCGGCATGGACCCCAAGTCCGAGATCAAAAAGGGACGGGTGGTCCGCTCCCCGGAGATGGAGCGCCGGGTCAAGATTTTTAAGAAGTGGTACAACGGTTACGGCGACATCATCGTCCAGGCCAACGTGGAGGACGGCCGCCTGGGGGTGCCCGAGTACGTCATCGAGAAGTTGGGCGTGGAGTTCTTCGAGCTGAAATGGGGCCAGGGCGCCAAAAACATCGGCGGCGAAGTCAAGCTCCCCACCCTGGAGCGGGCCAAGCAGCTCCGGGACCGGGGCTACATCGTCCTGCCGGATCCCATGGACACCATGACCCAGGAACAGTACAAGGTCCGGGGCATCCGGGAATTCGAGCGCCACTCCCGTCTGGGCATGGTGGACGAAGACGAATTCTACAAGACCGTGGAGCACCTGCGCCGCGTGGGGGCCAAGCGGGTCTCCCTGAAGACCGGGGCTTACCGGCCCGCGGACCTGGCCCGGGCGGTGAAGTTCGCGTCCCAGGCCAAGATCGACCTCCTCACCGTGGACGGCGCGGGCGGCGGCACCGGCATGAGCCCCTGGCGCATGATGAATGAATGGGGCATCCCCACCGTGCACCTGGAGTGCCTCCTCTATGAATACCTGTCCCACCTGAAGAGCAAAGGCGAATTCGTCCCCACCTGCGCCATGGCCGGCGGCCTGTCGCTAGAAGACCACGTCTTCAAGGCCCTGGCCCTGGGCGCGCCCTTCGTCAAACTGGTCTGCATGGGCCGCTCCATCATGACCGCGGCCATGGTGGGCAACGTTGAAGGCAAAAAGCTCAAGGAAAAGTGCGAACGGGAAGAGCGGGACCTCAAAGAGGCCTATCTCGAGCATTTTGCCGAGGCCGCGGCCCTGCGGCGCAAATACCCCCTGGGCAAGTACGGCCGCATTCCCGCGGGGGCCATCGGCATGTACAGCTACCTCAGCCGCATGACCCAGGGCCTGCAGCAATTCATGGCCGGGGCCCGGAAATTCGCGCTGAAGCACATCACCCGGGACGACCTGGTGGCTTTGACCGAAGACGCGGCCAAGATCTCCGGCATTCCCTACGTCATGGACGCCGACGCCGCAGAAGTGGAAAAAATCCTGGGCTACCGCCGTTAAACCTAAATATGAGGGGAGGGAACCGGGGTGCCGTGGCACCCCGGTTCCCTCCCCTCACTAATTTTTTCCGTGACCCTTATTTAAAAAGAAGATACTTACCTACAAACCATTTTCTTCCCTGATTCTCTACGCCTCACTCCCGGACCCACCCAAATCAATATGAACAATTATGTCGCGAAATCTAGCATTAATTAACAAATAAGTATAATCGCCTTTCTGACTTCCTCGCCAATCACCACGATTTTATTGATTTTTTTATATGGCATGCTTATTGTTAGGAACAGATTGAACCTACTACAGATAAGGAGAGGGATAGCCGTGAATTGCCAGAGCATTGAAGATGTCCTCAAATACGTCAAGGACCATCAGGTCAGCTTTATCCAGCTATGGTTCACAGATGTCTTGGGGATGCTGAAGAGCTTCTCCATCCGCCCCTCTGAACTGGATGAGGGCATGACCGAGGGTATGGGGTTTGACGGGTCCTCCATTGAGGGGTTCTCCCGCATTGAAGAGAGCGACATGATCGCCAAGCCGGACCCCACCACCTTCCAAATCCTTCCCTGGCGGCCGGACGAACAACCTGTGGCCCGCATGTTCTGCGACATCCTGCACCCGGACGGCTCGCCCTACCCCGGCGACCCCCGCTACGCCTTCAAGAGAGTGCTCGCCAAGGCCGCGGAAAAGGGCTACACCTATTATATCGGACCGGAGTTGGAGTTTTTCTACTTCGCCAGCAATGAATCCCCTGAGGTCTTGGACAAAGGCGGCTATTTTGACGCCCCACCCCTGGATGTGGGTAATGATCTGCGGCGGGAGACCATCTTCGCCCTGGAAAAATTGGGCGTGCGCATCGAGTACAGCCACCACGAAGTGGCGGACTCCCAGCATGAAATCGACATGCGCTACGACGAGGGCCTGAAGATGGCCGACAAGACCATGACCCTCAGGGCCACGGTCAAGGCCGTGGCCATGATGAACGGCGTTTACGCCACCTTTATGCCCAAGCCCATCTTCGGCATCAACGGCAGCGGCATGCACACCCACCAGTCCCTCTTCAAAGGCAAGAAAAACGCCTTCTACGACGCCAAAGATCAGTATCACCTGTCCGCGGAGGGCAAATGCTACATCGCCGGGCTCTTGAAGCATGCCCGGGAAATCACCGCCATCTGCAGCCAGTGGGTCAACTCCTACAAGCGCCTGGTCCCCGGTTACGAGGCCCCGGTCTACGTTTCTTGGGCCCGGCGCAACCGCTCCGCCTTGGTCAGGGTGCCCATGTACAAGCCCGGCAAAGAAACGGCCACCCGCGTCGAGTACCGGGCCCCGGACCCGGCCTGCAACCCCTATCTCGCGTTCGCGGTCATGCTGGCCGCGGGACTGAAGGGTATCGAAGGCAAATACAAACTCCCCGATCCCGTGGAAGAGGACATCTACCATATGACCGAAGCCGCGCGCAAGAAGCGGGGCATCGCCGAACTCCCGGGCAGCCTCGACGAGGCCGTGGGAGAACTGGCAAAGAGCGCCCTCCTCAAGGAAACCCTGGGCGACCATATCTTTACCAAGTTCATCGAGAACAAGAAGATCGAGTGGGATCGCTACCGCATGCACGTGAGCCAATACGAGATCGAGCGCTATCTGCCCATTCTTTGATGCCCGGCAAGAAAGGCTTGCTGGTATAAAAGCTAATTTGTTAAAATAATACAGGTGAATATAAAATCTGGCTAATAACCAGGGCCAGGGGGGGGTCCCCTCTGGCCCCAATTTCACTCAAGTCACAAGGTTTATGCCCATGGAAGTGGTTATCTTTGCCTGTCAGCAGGCGGTGCCGGAACCGGAGGCCCTGAGAAATCTCTGGGACCGCGGCGAAGTGCGGCTGCGGGTGCTCGCCGAGCCTTGCAGCAGCAAAGTGGAGGCCTTCCAATTGCTCCGCACCCTGGCCACCCCCGTGGACCTGGTGTGGGTCATCGGCTGCGAAGAGCGTCTCTGCCGCTATGATGAAGGAAGCCACCGGGCCGGGGGCCGCATGGCCTACACCAAGAGGTATCTCCAAGAGATCGGTCTGGAACCCGCCCGGGTGGGGCGTTCGGTGCTCACGCCCGGCGATCAAGCCGCCTTGGCCGCCATCGTTGCCGAAATCGATAAACGTCTCCAGTCCTTAGGTCCCAGCCCCCTGCGCCAGGCCCCCAACGCTGCGGCTCGCCGATCTGTCCCCTAAAGGAGGTCCCGTGCCCGCCAAGTATCATATCCACGTGCGCCGGGTGCCTCCCCGTTTCAGCCCCGTGGCCAAAAGCACCATCATCGATTGGGGAGAAGGCTGCCTGCGGTGCACCCGGTGCGTCAAAGAGCAATGCCCGGTAGACGCCTATCGGAAGCGGGGTTTCGACCGCAGCCAGTTCGTGGACACCATCGACGAGATTTGCCGGGACTGCTACCGCTGCGTCCAGGGTTGCCCCCGGGAATTGATTTTCAAGGCGGCCAATCCCCAGTTCGGCCAGGTGGGGGATGA
>Ga0154668_1029_pt1 | contig 11626 bp, 5 predicted proteins | sample Rifle2008BG13ft_FD_116097 | JGI IMG/M metagenome (GOLD analysis project Ga0154668, IMG submission 116097) | Deltaproteobacteria bacterium RBG_13_60_28 | reverse complement strand
CCTAAGCTGGTGCACGTCAATCCAGATGGTTTTGCGGTGCTTCTGGAGGATGGCGGAGATTTCTTCCAAAAGTTGGGGGTCGGAGGCGTCCATGAGTCCGGCAAAGGCCTGGCGCACCAGTTTGGCCCCGGTAACGATGATGTTCAGCCCCACTAAAAAGGCCACGGCCCCATCCAGCCAGTACCAGCCGGTGAGAAGCACCAACCCCAGCCCCAGCAATACTCCCCCGGTGGTGAAAACATCGGTGAGGATGTGTTTGCCGTCGGCGATGAGCACCAGGGATTGGGTGCGTTTGCCCACCATTACCAGCCCCGCGCCCAGCAGCAGGTTGACCACGTTGACCCCCACCAGTATCAGAATCCCGCCGCTCAAGTGGGGCAGACCGTGGGGGCGGAGCAGTTGCGGCCAGGCCTGATGGAAAATGCCGATGGCCGCCAGGATGATGAGCGCGCCTTCAAAACCCGCGGAAACAAATTCGATCTTGCCGTGGCCGTAGGGGTGGGTGGGGTCCGGACTTTTGGCGGCAAAGATGATGGCCCCCAGGGCAAAGGCGGAGGCCACCACGTTGATGATGGATTCCAGGGCATCGGAGAGGATGGCCGCGGAGCCGGTGAGCCAGTAGGCATAGAACTTCAGGGCCATCAAACCCAAGCTCAACACCACCGACAGGGAGATGGCCAGGAGGCGGGTTTTTAGATGGGAAGGAGCCTTAAGTTTCATTCCGGCTATCCATATAATCTTTTAGTTTTTTCCACCGAAGACTGAAAACCTATCTTTTAATCACCATCACCTCACGGGGGGTCGTCGTCAGCCAATCCACGCCCCCGGGGGTGATGCGGCCGGTATCCTCTAAGCCGATCATGCCGATCTCGGGGATAAAAATCTTGGGTTCAAAGGCCAGCACCATGTCCGCGGCCAAGGGATAAGGGAAGCGGGCGGTGAGCAAGGGGTACTCATCCGCTTCCAGGCCCAGGCCGTGGCCCAGGAAGCTCACCCGGTCCGCGCCCCGGCCCATGAAATACTCCTCCCAGCCCCGGTCTTTGACCTCCTGCCACAGACGCTGATAAATGTCCCCCGGCAACACCCCGGGGCGGGCCAAGTCTTCGAAGACCCGGTAGAGGTCCTCGATGAGCCGGAAGGCCTCCCAGGCCCGCTCCGGCATGGACCCGAGAGCATACATGCGGGTCTGGTCCACCACATAGCCGTTGAAACAACTGAAAACATCGATGCTGATGGGCTCACCATAGGCCAATTTCTTCCGGCCCGCGCCCTGGGGGAACGCGGGGCTGAAGCCCGGCCCGCCGCTGGGGGTGTCGGTATAGGCCGCCTGGACGCCGGAGACCCCGGACAGGATATGGCCGTAAAAAAGCTCCAGGTTCCAGGTGCGGATTCGCACCAACCCCTGGTGGCCCAGGAGCCGCAGGCGGTATTCCAAAGCCGCGGCCACTTCCATCTCGCTGACCCCGGGCCGGAGGAGTTGAGGGGCGTCTTCCAGAGCCAGGTCCAGTATCCGGGCCGCCCGGCGCATCTGCTCGATTTCATAGGCGCTTTTCAGCATGCGCTGGCGCCGGATCAGGGGCGAGACATCCTGCATCTGCCTCTGGGGAAAAAGTTTCTGCAAGCGATTATAAAAGGCCACGGGCATGACGTCCAGCTCCAGCCCCAGGTGCCCCTGGTCCGGGAAACCGGAGGTGGCCAGCAACGCCGGAATCTCTTTCAGATCCCCGTAAAAGGCCAGGGGCCAGGGGGGGGCAGCCTCCAGGAGGCGGTACTGGGGGCGGCGCACCAGGAGCAGCGGCGTAAGAGAAGGGCTGACCGCCAGCCACCCATCCGCCAGGGTGCCGGTGTAATAGTAGAAGTCCGCGGCCTGGCGGATCAAGGCCAGGGAGATACCCTGCCGGGCCAGCCCTTCTTTTAAGGCCGCCACCCGGGCGGTAATTTCCGGAACAGGTGCAGGCTCCATCATTCCTCAGTTCAAGATTTCATGGCAGGGTGAATCTTACTACCGTCCCCCCTCACCCCAGCCCTCTCCCCCCGCTGGGGGGAGAGGGAATTATTTACTTCCCGCGTTTATTTTGGGAGAGCATTAAAGGATTCCTTCTTTATCCCCTCTCCCCCAATGGGGGAGAGGGTTAGGGTGAGGGGGAAGTAATTTTTACCCGCTCCTATTAATAAATATATTGCCGAATTCTAAGAAAGATTATTTAGGGTTGTAAATAATCACGTCCAATTGTTCCGGTCCTTGCGCGCCCAGGACCAGAACCTTTTCGATGTCCGCGGTGCGGCTGGGGCCGGTGAGCCAGGTGCTCAGGCCCGTCTCTTCTTTGCCCGCCTGCTCTATCGCCTGGGAAAGGCTCAAGCTATCCTGATTATGGGGAACCAGGACGATCTGCCGCCGGGCCCGAAAGGGCAGCCAGGAAGCCGGCCCCCCACCCCCGGACATGATGACGCTGCCGGTCTCCGGTATGGCCCCCAAAGCCACAGTGACCACGGTATCCGCGTCCGGCGCCCAGGACTGGCCGCCAAAAGCCGCCTTCACCCCCAACTTTTCCAACTCCGGGGCCGCCCGGCGCAGCCAGGGATGCTCCTCCAGCCACAAGGCGCCTGGGGCCCGGGCTGCCAGATACCGGGCCAACTCCGCCGGCCCCTGCACCTCAGTCAGGGAACTCCCCACCTCCTGGAGGCGGGTTTGGAGGGTGGGGGGAGGGTCAGGAAGCGTAGGGGCGGGGTTTTCCCGCCCGTCCTGGCTTCCTTCCACACCCCGACTCCCATAAGGGGTTGGGGGAGGAGGTTTGGGGGAGGGGGCAGGGGTCTGCGACCCCTTGCCCTCTCCCCCAACAACGCTCATACTCTGATGGAAGCTATGCCTGGCCGGAACCGCAGTCATAGGAACGCTTTTAGGGAGGAGCCGCAAAATCCCCTCGCTCCCCCGGTAGAGCCGGGGCCACCTCAGCCACAGGCCGGCTAACCGGGAGAGGGCCCGGGCCCGGCGGAATTTGGGGCTAAAGCGGCGCACCTGGATAATCTCTTCCGCCAGGGGAATGGCCGCGGGGCAGATTTCCTGGCAGGCGCCGCACTGGGTGCAAAGGTCGGCGATATCTCCCACCGGGGCCAGGTAGGGAGCCAGGAGAATGCCGATGGCCCCGGGATAGACCCGTCCGTAGAGGTGGGCCGCGCCCTCCTGGAAGACGGGGCAGACATTGAGGCAGGCCCCGCAACGGAGGCAGTGAAGGGCTGCATGGGGGGCCTCCGCCGCCAGGAGACGCCGCCGGCCGTTGTCCAGGATCACCAGGTAAAAGGCCTGGCGGCCCTGGGGGTGGGGCTTCAGACCCCGGATAAAGTGGACCAGCGCGGTGAGGCGTTGCCCGGTGGCGCTGGCCGGGAGCAGGCGCAAGAACACCTCCAGGTCAGTTAGGGAAGGGATGACTTTCTCCAGGCCCATCAAGGCCAGGTGCACCGGCGGCACGTTGGCGCTGAGGCGCAGATTGCCTTCGTTTTCCACCAGGACCAGCGCTCCTTCCCGGGCCGCGGCGAAATTGACCCCGGTGATGCCCATCTGGGCCTCATAAAAGGAAGGCCTTAAGAATTTGCTGGCCTGGCGGGTCAGGGCCTCCGGCTCCACCGGGCCGGATTCCCCCAGATGTTCCTGAAAGAGGGCGGCGATCTGCCGCCGGTCCAGATGCAGGGCCGGCGCGGTGAGATGGGCCGGGGCGTGGCCGGCCAGTTGGATAATGAACTCCCCCAGGTCGGTCTCCCGGACCCGAAGGCCCGCGGCGGTAAGATGCGGGTTCAGGGCGATCTCCTCGGTGGTCATGGACTTGGATTTGACCACCGCCTCCACCCGGTGATCCCGGGCCACCCGGAGGATAAGCTCCCGGGCCTCCCGGGCGTCCCGGGCCCAGAGCACCTTGCCCCCCCAGCCCTCCACCTGCTCTTCAAGACGCCCCAGGAGTTCATCCAGCCGGGCCACGGCCCCGGCCTTCACCGCCTGGGCCTGCCGGCGCCATTTTTCCCAATGGGGGTAACCTTGGAGCAGGCGCTCCCGGGCCTCCAGGGCCCGGTGGGTGGCGGCTCGGATGGCCTGACCGGACACGGATACTCCTGTTGAGAGGTCTGGAAAAGTTATGCTGAGGAGCGGGGCCAGGGGCCCCTGGCCCCGCCCCTCCATAAGGTCTCTTTATTTAGTGGCGCTGGTCTTCTCCCAAAGCTGCGACCATTCAGGGTTATGGATCTTTTCCGGGTTTTCCAGGGATAAGCGCAGATATTCGTTGATCTGGCCCTCCACCCAGGGGTGCTTCTGGAATTCCTGGAGTTCCTTTTGCACCAGGTCCTTAAATTCCTGGGGAAGGAATTCATCCTGGGCCAGAAGCCCCTCCAGATAAGCGATCATCCCCTTCAGGGAAATAAAGTGCTGGGTGAGGCCGTGTTGCCGCAAAGAGTCCTGGACGTCGTCCCGGATGCGGCCCGCGGCAATTTCGTGGAGGAAACGGGTGGGGGTCTCTCCGCTAAATATGGAGGAAAAGACATAGCGCAGATAATAAAAGCGTTTGCCGGCGCTCCAGATGGCATCCAGATTTTCCGGGTTTTGGGGGTCCCGGCAATAGGCGTCCAGGGCGTCCCGGTAAGGCCGCTCCACTCTGGACAGAATCAATTGATTTAACAGGAACAGATTGATGAGGAACATGCCGAAAACCGCGGCTTCGGCTAAAGCCTGGCGGATGCCACTGGCCCAACTCATGAGAAAATATAGAAAAATCAGCAGCAGGATAACCATGCGGATGATGCCGACCCGGGAAACCGGCATGCGGGGGTCCTTGCGGTGGCTGAGGAAATACCAGATGAACAGACACAGAATTACTAACTGGACATAGGCGATGGACAGAGTATTAACCAGGAAATTCCACATGTTCTCACTCCTCTGAGGGTGTTTCCCTCTCCAGAGTTTGGCCCTGGGCCATCGGGCGGACAGCTTGGGGAGACACAGCCCGGGTAAGGGTGCTTTCCCGGTTCGGCTTTCTTAAGGTATCTCGTAAATCTTAATTTTGGCCCGCTGGCGCTCCCCGTTCAGCCATGCGCCGAAGATGACGGAGCGTTTGTGTTCCAGGAACTCGGCTTGCAGTTTATCCCGCTCTTTCTGAAAATCTTCCGGGGAGGGGGCCCGCCGGGCCTTAAAAGCCAGGAGGTAATATTTATCCTGGAAGACGAGGGGGCGGGGGGGATATGGATCCCGGCTGGAAAGCTGAAAAGCCGCGCTGGTCAGGAGCTCGGCCTGGGGCTGTTGCAAAAAGCCCTGGAAGCGGGTGAAAGGGCCGCTATCCTGAAGGGGTAAGCTGGCCTGGGCCGCCACCTTGGACAGGGGCTCTCCTTTCCCCAGGCGCTCCAAGAGCTTGGCCGCTTCCCGGGCGGCCTGATTCCTGGCCTGCTGCCGGATCACCTCCTGGCGGACCTGGCCCTTACACTTCTCCAGAGGCGGAACTTGGGCGTCCTGATGCTCCTGGCCCTGCAAAATGGCAAATCCTGAGGTCAGATCCACCACCTTGCTGATTTCCTGGGGTTTGAGGGTCGAGGCCTCCTGGCTGAAATTGGGTTGGGACCCCAGCTCCGGCACCGGCTCCACCAGGGTGAGGAGGGGTGTCTCCTTGACCGGAACCCCATACTTTTTGGCCACCTCGGCCAGGGGGGAGTTTTTCAATTCCCCCCGGGCCCGCTGCGCGGCCTCCCGGGCCAAAAGATGGGTTTTTTCTGCCAGCAGGCGCTGGGAGGCCAGGCTGCGGGCCTCCGCTTCCGGCAGGCGGTCAGTTTCTTTGACTTCTTCCAGCTTGATGAGGTGAAACCCCTGGGGAGTGGTAACCAGGCCCACCTCCCCCTTTTTCAAGGAAAAGGCCACCTTGTCCCACTCCGGGGGATATTGGCCCCGCTTCACTTCTCCCAGATCGCCCCCTTTGGCCCGAGTTTTCTCATCCTGGGAATATCTTTGGGCCAGGGGGGCGAAGTCCGCGCCCATCCTGGCCTGGCGCAATAAAGCCTGGGCCTGGTTCTCGATGCGGCGCCGCTCCGCCGGGGTGGCCTTGGGGGGCACCTTCAACAACAATTGCCGCACCTGTATCACCCGGGGCCGGGTGAACTCCTCTCCGTGCTCCTTAAGGTACTCCGCCACTTCCCCGGGGGTGGGCCGGGCCTTTTCCTGAAAATCTTTGAGGCTAAAGAGGAGATATTTCACCCGGGCCCGCTCCAGGGTGCGAAATTGGTCCTTATGCTCCTGGTAGTACTTGTCGATCTCCCCCTCGGTGGGGTGCTGCCCGGCCAGGAAACGCGCCTCGGGTACCGCCACATAGCGCACCTCCACCGTCTCCCGGGCTATCCGGAAAAACTCCTGGAGTTCTGCGTTCGCAACCTTGGCAAAGGAGGTGATGGTTTGGATGATCTTTTGCATCAGGAGGCGGTGCCGTTCCTGGGCTTCAAAATCTGCGGGACTCAGGCGGGAGCGGGCCAATATCTGCTGATAGCGCCGCTCATTGAACCGTCCCCCTTCCTGGAAGAAGGGGTAGCTCTGTATCTGCGCCTGCAATTCCGAGTTGCTCACCCGAATTCCCAGCCGCTCCGCCCCTTGCAGGAGAAGCGCCTCATCGATGAGCCGGTTTAGGGCCTGCTCTTTGAGGCGCATGGCCTTGATGACCTCCGGGGTCAACTCCCCTTTGGAAAACTCCTGGTATTGCTTCACCAAATCATCATACTGCTTTATATAGGCGGTCATCAGGATGGGCGCGCCGTTGACGGAGGCCACCTCCTGGAGGCGGGTGGATTTGAGGCCCCCCACCCCCCAAAAGATGAAAACCACGACAATGGCGCCGATGGCCAGGGCGATGAACCAGGAACGGGAATATTTGCGCAGCCATTTCAACATAAAAATTACCTGCCGCTCTCTTTGAGCAACTTCTGGGCCTCCTGGGCCTCCGGGCTCTTAGGATAGGCCTGCACCAGTTTTCTCAAGGTGTTCTGGTAAAGCTTGGTTTGGTTCTCGCTCTTATAGGCCAGAGCCTGCTGTTTTAAAGCCGCGGGGGCCAGATTGCTTTGGGGAAACTGGGTTACCAGTTTGTTGAATTCCACCGCCGCTTCTTTGGGTTTTCCTTCATGCGCGAAACTATAGGCCAGGTAGTAACGGGCTTCGGGCGCCTTGGGACCCCGGGGCTGGTTTTTCAGGTATTGGGCGAACTTATCCCGGGCCCCGGGGTATTTTTTCTTCTGATAGAGATGGTAGCCCTCCACATAGAGCTTTTCCTGGGCCGCGGACGGAGGCGGATAGGCCGGGGAGGCGCCGGGGGCTTTAACAGCCGGACGCTCCGGGGCGCGGGGGGCCGGGGCGGCGGGGCGCTGGGCTTCCGCCTGGGCCAGCCTGGTCTCCAACTGCTGGACCCGGGCCTCCAGGGCCTGGACCTGCTGGGCCAGGTCGAGACGAGGCTCCGGAGCCGGGGCCGGTTGGGCCGCCGGGGTTTCTCCGGGTGGCGGAGTCACGGCTTTGCTCCTGGCCGGGTAGTAAGCATAAGGGTCACAGGCCGCCAAGAAAAGGACCACCGCCAGCACCATCAGACACCGAATCCAGTTTGCTTGCCTCATCTCTCTCCCTCCTGGGATAGCGGGGTCATTTTTTCACCCCTCCTGCGTCATTTAGGGCCTTCTCCACCTGGACCACCGGGCCCCAGGGCACCTCTGCCCGGCAGATTTCCCTGGGACTGCCGGCAACCCAGGTTACCGGAAAGTTGCCTCTACCCCCATCTATCTAATTATGTTGATCTTTCCGAAATTTGATAAACCGAATAAATATTGCATCTTATTATCTTTTCGCCAGGCTTGTCAAGGATGCCGGCTTTCACCATCCCTCCGGTTTTTCAAGCAATCGCCAGGAAAGAAAGTTGGCCGGCGGATTTACCTTAGACAAAGTTGAGGAACGGAAAAGATGAGGGCAACCAGGGAGAGGAATCCCGGCTTCGAAGATATTTCTGAAAAAGCGCAGCTCAACTTCCGGCGGTGGTGCAGGCCCAATTCCTGTCCACATTTTATTATTAGTAATAACCGCATGTTAGTCCCACTTGCCACTAGGGGTTTTTCCGGGTAAGATGCAGCCAAAGGGTCAGGAATTTAGGGGCGTGGACGTGAAATCCCGCCCTTCCTCAGAATCCATTTTCAGAACTCTTAGAGAAAAACCATGGCGCCCTCAGAATTCATCCACCTCCATGTGCATACCGCCTACAGTTTGCTGGACGGCGCGGTGCGGCTCCCGGACCTGCTGGATAGGGCCGCGGCCCTGGAAATGCCGGCGGTGGCCATTACCGATCACGGCTCCCTCTTCGGAGTGTTGGATTTCTACGAGAAGGCCCGGGCCGCGGGCATCAAGCCCATTTTGGGCTGCGAGCTCTACGTGGCCCCGGGCAGCCGCCATGACCGCAAGGCAGGCAAAGGCGATAACCACCATCTGGTGGTCCTGGCCATGGACCGCCAGGGCTACCATAATCTGATACAGCTGGTCACCCGGGCGCATCTGGAGGGTTTTTACTACCGACCCCGGGTGGACAAAGAGCTGCTCCAGGAACTGAACGGGGGCCTCATCGCCCTCTCTTCCTGCCTCCACGGAGAGGTGGCCCGGCATTTGTCGGCAGATGACCCCAAAGGCGCAGAGGCCGCGGCCCGGGAGTACGCCGAGATCTTCCCGGATCGTTTCTACCTGGAGGCCCAGGCCAATAACCTCCCGGAGCAGGTCAAGGTAAACGAGGCGCTACTGGACCTGGCCCCTCGCTGGGGCCTACCCCTGGTGGCCACCAATGACGTGCATTACCTGAAGCCCGAGGACGCCAAAGCCCACGATGTGCTTTTGTGCATCCAGACCGGCAAAACCGTGAACACCACCGGCCGCATGAAGTTCAGCACGGACCAGCTCTATTTCAAAACTCCGGAAGAGATGGCCCGGACTTTTCCCTACCCGGCTTTGCTGGCCGCGTCCGCGGAGATCGCCTCCCGCTGCGACGTCACTTTGGATTTGGGGACCCTGCGTTTTCCGGTCTTCCCTGCGGCCCAGGGGGACTCCATGGAGGCCCTGCTGGCCCGCCAGGCCCGGGCCGGGCTGGAGGCCCGGCTGCAAGCCGCTTCCCTCCCCGGGAAGCACTCCCCCCAGGACTATCAGCAACGCCTGGAATATGAACTGGAAGTCCTGGGGGAGATGGGCTTTGCCGGTTATTTTCTGGTGGTGGCGGACATCGTCAACCACGCCCGGAACCGCCGGATTCCCGTGGGCCCGGGCCGGGGTTCCGCGGCCGGCAGCCTGGCGGCTTACGCCTTAGGGATCACCGACCTGGACCCCCTAACCTACGGCCTCATTTTTGAACGCTTTCTCAATCCGGAGCGGGTCAGCCCCCCGGACATTGACGTGGATTTTTGCTTCGAGCGCCGGGGAGAAATCATTGATTACGTGATCCACACCTATGGCCGGGAAAACGTGGCCCACATCACCACCTTCGGCAGCATGAAGACCCGCCAGGTGATCCGGGACGTGGGCCGGGCCCTGGAAGTGCCTTACGCCGAGGTGGACAAGATCGCCAAACTGGTGCCGGAGAGGCTGAACATCACCCTGGAGCAATCCCTGCAACAAGAGCCCCGTCTCCGGGATCTCCGGGACACCAATCCCGCGATCCAGGAGATCCTGACCATCGCCGCCACCCTGGAGGGCCTGCCCCGCCACGCCTCCACCCACGCCTCGGCGGTGGTCATCGCCGACCGCCCCCTGGTGGAGTACCTGCCCCTCTACAAGGGCGCCAAGGGGGAGCTGGTCACCCAGTTCGACATGAAAGGCGTGGAAAAGGTGGGGCTGGTGAAGTTCGATTTCCTGGGCCTGCGCACCCTGACGGTCATCAGCCAGGCGGTGCGCCTGATCCGCCGCCGCCACCTCCCCGACTTCGATATCCACTCCATTCCTCTGGATGACCCGGCCACCTTTACCCTGCTCCAATCCGGCAACGCCGCGGGCGTCTTCCAGTTGGAAAGCGCGGGCATGCGGGCCCTGATGGTGCGCCTCAAACCCACCACCTTCGAGGACATCATCGCCCTGGTGGCCTTATACCGCCCCGGGCCCATGGAAAGCGGCATGCACGACGACTACGTGCGCCGCAAGCACGGGGAGGTGCCGGTCAGCTACCTGTTGTCCCGGTTGGAGCCCCTCCTCCGGGAGACTTACGGCATCATCCTTTATCAGGAACAGGTGATGCAGATCGCCGCGGAGATCTCCGGCTATTCCCTGGCCGAGGCCGACATCTTAAGAAGAGCCATGGGGAAAAAGGACCCGGTGGTCTTTGCGGCCCAAAGGGAGCGCTTCGTCTCCGGGGCCAAGGCCAAAGGGGTGCGCCAGGACAAGGCCCAGGCCCTCTTCAACCTCATCGAAAAGTTCGCGGGCTACGGCTTCAACAAGTCCCACAGCGCCGCCTACGCGCTCATCGCTTATCAGACCGCGTATCTCAAGGCCCATTACCCTCTGGAGTTTTTGGCCGCGCTCTTAAACTGCGAAATCAACCAGACCACTTCTCTGGCCAAACACATCATGGAGGCCCGGGAGCAGGGGATCGAACTCCTGCCCCCGGATATCAACTTGAGCGACCGGGATTTCACCGTGGAAGACGGCAAGGTCCGCTTCGGCCTGGCCGGGGTGAAGAACGTGGGCGTGGGGGCCATCATGGACATCCTGGAGGCCCGGAAACCCGGCCCCATCACCGGTTTCTGGGACCTCCTGGAAAGAATCAGCCTCACCCGGGTCAATAAAAAAGTCCTGGAGGCCCTCATCCAGGCCGGAGCCTTCGATTCCCTGCTGCCCCACCGGGCCCGGCTCCTGGCGGGGCTGGAAGGGGCCCTGGAAAAGGCCCAGAACTTAAAACGCCTCCAGGCCACCAAGCAGATGTCCATGTTTGCCGGCCTGGCCGCCAACGGCGATGACGCCTGGCTCCCGGACGTCCCCGAGTGGGAGGAATCCGTGAAACTGGCCCGGGAAAAGGAAGCCCTGGGGGTCTATCTCACCGGCCACCCACTGGACGCCCACCGCCACCTTCTGAAATCCCTGTTCAAGGTCACCACCGGGGACCTGGCGGACCTCCCAGATTCCCAGGAAGTGGCCCTGGGTGTGGTCATCACCCAGGTGAAGGAGAAGGTCAGCAAAAAGGGAGGGCGGGTGGCCATCCTCACCGTGGAAGACCTGGCCGGCTCCGCGGAAGTCCTGGTCTTCGGCGAACTCTACGACCGGGTCGCCCCCTGGCTGCACCAGCCCAGCCTGGCCCTGTGGCTCAAAGGCACGCTGGTCCAGGAAGAAAAAGGCCCCAAACTGGTGGCCCAGGAGATCGCCCCCCTGGAAAGCGCCCTCCCCCGCCTGCCGGAGCGCCTGGAACTGCGCCTGCAAACCCGCACCGCCACCCGGGAACAACTCCTGGCCCTCAAGGACATCCTCAACCGCCACCGGGGACCGGTGCCCGCGTTCCTCCACCTCCTGGCCCCCCAGGGGAAAGGCGCAGTCCTGGCCCTCCCACCGGAACTGCACCTCACCCCCTCCCCCCAACTGACGGAAGAAGTCAACCGCGTCTTCGGCTACCCGGCTTTG
>Ga0154668_1020_pt1 | contig 11867 bp, 7 predicted proteins | sample Rifle2008BG13ft_FD_116097 | JGI IMG/M metagenome (GOLD analysis project Ga0154668, IMG submission 116097) | Deltaproteobacteria bacterium RBG_13_60_28 | reverse complement strand
TCCTCCTCATTTACTTCATTGCTCATCGCTCGACGCACCCCTCTTGGAGATGCCCGGTTATCTGCGTAGTGGCGGTGGTGGTTCCGGTGGCCGTGTTGGCGGCGGCGGTGTCGGCGGCGGGGCCGCGAGCAGAGGCATGTAAACGGGGGCGTTCAGGTTCCCCGAGAACACATTGGCTTGTCCCTGGCTCCCGAGAACAGTGTCAAGTCCTGGCTGCCCGCCGCTGATGCCTGCGCCCCCCAGGGTTCCCATCGGTGTACCCACGCCGCCGCTCTCGCGGCTGATGAGGCCGACGGCCATCTGGTTCAAAAACAGCCGCCGATCCTCGACACTCACCGCAAAGTGGATAGTGGGGGGCAAATGGTCGTTTACCCTGGTACCCTGCCAGTCCTCTAAGCAGACAGAGCCCTGGATCTCAGGGTAATTGCTCTTAACGCAAGTCCTGCCCTTAAAATTTAGGAATTCTGAGCAGTTGGGATGAAGGCGGATACCCACCTCGGTGCCGCGGATCCCCATGATGGCGGTGTGAGTCTTGACGACGAAATTCGGCTCTGCCGACTTGTAGATCTTATTGACCACCAAGTGGGCCAGGCCCCGGAAGAGTTGGAGCACCACATTGCGTTTATTCTGAGCCGAGTCGAACATGTACGCTTCGATGCTCACCCGGCTTCCCGGGGATATGGTCAGGGTAGAATTATCAATGAAGGTGATTTGGGCCTTTGACAGGGACTTGGTCCGGAGCACATCACCCGGTTGAACCCCGTCACCGAGCTTGACGGTATTAGCCGGGAGTTGCCCGCCTTTCATAAGGTCGACCTGACCTTCCACCTGGGTGAGGCGGCCCACCACGTCGGCCCGGGCGCGGGTTAGCGGCCCCACCTTGAAGGTAAGAATCATCAACACCGCCAACATGAAAGCGAACTTTCGCATAATCGGGGTCCTGCTACGCCTTGGGTCCCTGCTATCCCCCTAGGTCCTGCGACCATGAGGGCTCGGCAGGTGCTGAGCCTTGCAACTTAATGGGCCAGCAGAGGGCCTGCAAAAAAAACCGGATTGCCCAGCTTGGGCAACCCGGCTATCTCCGTCTTTTAAGAGACCCGTAGCTTTCCGCCGCCACCTCGCGGTGGGTTTGGCTTTTTCCAAGGGTTCATATTATTTATAGAATAAATTTCACTGTCAAGCTTTTTATTTTATCTTTTGCCTATTTTTTTCAGGCTAACAAGAAAACATAACTGATAATTATAAAGAACCACTATTTGAGTTTTGTTAATTATAACTTATCATAATTATTTTAATCGATACTTTAAGAATATTATATCCACGATTAATAAAGTAATAGAAGCGTTTTGGATTAGATATCGAAGTTAAACCAGCACCATTACTCTTCAATATGCTGTTGGGCTCCGGTTGGTGAGGCTGGTTAAATGAAGGATGAGTAAGCGTTAAGGCAGATAACCTGATAGACTAATCCAGGAGGGGGAAGGGGTGATCCTGCCATTTTTAGTGAACACGTGAGGGGCCGTGAGCCGGTGGCCCAAGAGGTCCCTCGGGTGGAGGCGGTGTTTACCATATCGGACTTGCGCTAGGGTGATCATGTCTTTAACTATCGGTATTCTCCGTTAATGAGCTTGTCTTAGAGTGGCGAACATGGCCATCACCCGGGCCGCGGCGCCGCTGGCCTGGCAGACGGTTTCGGAAATGTCCTTGGGCCCCTGGCTGGTCCCGGCCAGAAAGATACCCGGGGTGGCGGATTCCAGGGGGTGGAGGATGGGATGACGGGACCGGTAAAAACCGCTGCCGTCCCTTTCCGGGGGACCATCTTGGAAAGGCAGCGCTTCTGAGGGGGCCTGGAGTCCCACCGCCAACACGGCCAGGTCCACGGTCAGTTCCCGGCGCCCTCCCTTGAGCAGGTCTTCGTAGCAGACTACCGCCCGGCCCGCCCCGTCTTCCCTAATTGCCCCCGGCAGACCTTTGATAAAGCGGACCCCTGCCTTTTGGGCCCGGCGGTAAAGCTCTTCAAAGCCTTTGCCCGAGGTGCGGATATCATTGTAGAAGATGGTCACCTCGGCCCCGGGGTGGTACTCCAGGGCAATCATGGCCTCTTTGATGGAGGCGGTGCAGCAATACCCCGAACAGTAGGGCAAAAACCGGCGGTCCCGGGACCCTACGCACTGGATGAAAGCCAGGCTCTCGACTTCCTGGCCCTGGACCGTAATCAGGGCCCCCTGGGTGGGCCCGGTGGCGCAGATAATGCGTTCATACTCCAGGTTGGTGATCACCGACGGGATGCGGCCATAGCCGTATTCGCTTTTAATGGAGGGGTCAAAGGGCCGGGCGCCGGTGGCCAGGACGATGGCCCCCACCTCCAAGCAACGGGCACGGGGCACGTCTTCCAGGTTGATGGCCTTACGATCGCAAGCCTCGGCGCACATCCGGCAGTCGATGCAATACTCCCTCTCAATGGTGGACCGCAAAGGCACGGATTGTTCGAAGATGATGCGAATGCATTTCCGGGGCTTGAGCCCCAGGTTCCAGCGGCTGGGGACAATTACCGGACAGACTTCGGCGCAAGCGCCGCAGCCGACGCACTTGCTCATGTCCACATAGCGGGGCTTCAAGGTCACATCGACGCGGAAACTACCGGCCTGGCCGGAGATCTTGTCGATCTGGGCATAAGTCAGGAGCTCGATGTGGTCGTGGGTGGAAACTTCCACCAGCTTGGGCCCCAAAATGCAGATGGAGCAATCCAGGGTGGGGAAAGTCTTGTCCAACTGGGCCATGGTGCCGCCGATGCTCAGGGAGGAGTCAACCAGGTACACTTTAAAACCGGCATGGGCCAGGTCCAGGGCCGCCTGGCAGCCGCCCACGCCGCCGCCGATGACCAGCACCGCCTGGTGCAAAGGGAGAGTTGCCTGGGGGGGCCGCGTTGGTGCTTCCAGGGCCAGCAGGATTGCTCCCACAGCCTCCTCCGGCCCGGCGCAGCCCAGCAAATCGATGACTTGCGGTTCTTTCATAAGATGCCTAAACAGGCCGGCATGGCGCGCGGTATTGCAGGCCGCCAGGAGCCAGGGCCCCGGTTTCTGCGCCAAGGTGGACGCTTCTCTGAGCCCGGCGGGCGTGCACATGGGAGGGGTTAGGTGAGCTTGCCAACCCGCGTCAACCAGCTCCCGGGCCACCTCTTGCAGATCGAAGGGAACCTCCGGGCAACTGCAAATCAGCAGTTTCATCATTCTTTCCCCTCTTCCGCCCGATTCAATTGTCCGGCCATCTCCTGCACCACCCTTTGAAATGCCTTGCCCTCGGTGGCGGAGATCCACTCCAGGCGCAAGCGGGCCGGGTCAATGCCCTTTTTCTCCAGTTTTGGTTTCAGTTTATCGATACGGGCCTGGGCCTTGAGATTGCCGGAAATGTAATGGCAATCCCCCGGCGGGTGGCAACCGGACACCAGCACCTGGCCGGCGCTCAGTTCGAAGGCCCGGAGAATGAACTTGGGATGGATGCGGCCGGCGCACATGGTGCGGATGATGCGGATCACCGGCGAGTATTGCATTCTGGAGACCCCGGCAAAGTCCGCGCCGGCATAAGAGCACCAGTTGCAGCAGAAGACCAGGATCTTCTTCTCCGGCTCCACCGCCAGGGCCGCGTCGATCTGGCTAAAAATCATCTCATCGGTGAACCCCCGGGCAATGACCGCGCCGCTGGGGCAGGACCCGGCGCAGGCCCCGCAGCCTTTGCAGGCCGCTTCAATGATCCGGGCTTTCTTCTCCTTGTCCTCGCCCACCATCTGCACCGCCTGATAGCAGCATTCCTGAAGACAGGTGCCGCAGCCCACGCACTTTTCCTGGTCCACGGTGCAGATGACGCTGTCCAGGGTGATGGCCTCATGGGCAAACAGCCCCAGGACCTTGGCGGCCGCGCCGCTGGCTTGGGCCAAAGTCTCGGCCAGATCCTTGGGACCCTGGCAGGCCCCGGCCAGAAAGACGCCGTCCAGCACCGTCTCCAGGGGCCGGAGCTTGGAGTGGGCTTCCAGGAAAAAGCCGTCATTGCCCGTGGGCAGCTTCAATACTTCCTTCAAAGGCAGGCCGTTTCCCGGGGCCATGCCCACGGCCAGCACCACCAGATCAAGGCGGTCTTCGTTTTCCACCCCCATGAGTTCGTTTTGGGCGCTAAGGACCAGCCTGCCGTCCGCAGCATTGCTGATGCCGGTCACCTCTCCCCGGATAAAGAGAATGCCTGCTTCCCGGGCCCGGGTATAAAGCTCTTCCCAGTCCTTTTTGGTGGTGCGCATATCCCGGTAATAAAGGCGCAGGCGCGCCTCGGGGAACCGGGCTTTGAGTTCCAATGCCTGCTTCAGGGCGGTGGGGCAGCAGACCCGGGAGCAATAGCGATTCCCCTCTTCCTCCCGGGAGCCCACGCAAAGGACAAAGGCCAAGTCTTTGGGTTCGATCTCGGAACCGGAGAGAAGCAACTTGCCGGCAGTCGGTCCATAAGGATCGAGTAGCCTCTCCAGGGCCACCGAGGTGAGGACGTTATCCAGGGCTGCCCAGGATTCGTAGCGGCTGCCCCGGGGCTCGAAGGGGAGAAAGCCTGTGGCCACCACCATGGCCCCCACGCTAAGAGTCTCGTGGGTTTCCCACGCGGCTAAATCTATCGCTTGCCGGGGACAGGCTTGGACGCACAGACCGCAGCCGTCGCAGTGTTCCCGGTCCACCACGTACCGGGCCGGAAAGGCTCGGGGGGAGGGCAGGTAAATGGCCTTTCTGAGTTGCAAACCCTCCTCCATCTCCCCGGGCACCGCCACCGGGCAGGCCTGGGCGCATTGGCCGCACAGGTCGCAGCCATCTTGCACCATCTCCGGAGCCCGGCGCAAGGTTACTTGAAAATTCCCCACATAGCCGGAAACCTCCGTTACCTCGCTGGCGGTTAAGACCCGGATTCCGGGATGGAGCATCACCGCCGCCATCATGGGGTTAATCAGACTCAGGGCGGTTTCACCGTGGGGAAAGGTGCGGTGCAGTTTGTTGGCCATACCGCCCAGGATGGGCCGGCGCTCCACCAGGACCACCGGAAAACCCGCGTCGGCAATATCCAGGACGGCTCGCAAACCTGCGGGGCCGCCGCCCATTACCAGGGCCTGCCGCGTCACCGGCACCCGGCGTTCCGGCAAGGGTTGGGCGAACCGCACCTTGGCCAGCCCCATTTTTATCAATTCCAGGGCCTTGGCCTGGGCTGCCTGGGGCTCCTTAAGGTGCACCCAGGAGCACTGCTCCCGGATGTTGACCATTTCCAGGAGATAGGGATTCAGGCCGGATTCCACCAGCAGCCGGCGGAAAGTGGCTTCATGCAGCTTGGGGGAGCAGGCCGCCACCAGCAGCCGGTTCAGCTTATGTTTCCGGATATCCTTCTTGATTTCCAACTGCCCGGCTTCAGAGCAGGTATAAAGATGATGGCGGCAGACCGCCACGCCGGGAAGCTTCTTCCCCAGGGCCGCCAACGCTTCGGGGTCGAGGACGCCCGCAATGTTCAGGCCGCAATGGCAGATATAAATTCCGAGGCGGATATCTTCAGTCATTTTCAGAGCTATCAGCTATCGGCATTTTTTATAGATTTAATGGCAATTAATTTGCCTGAGCCTGGCAAAAACTTTTTAAAGTCCCCCTTTTCTAAAGGGGGATTTAGGGGGATTTTAAGGGCTTATAAAAATCTTCCCTGACCCCCCTTTAGAAAAGGGGGGTAAAAAAATAGTTTTTATTGGGGACGCTTTCCTTTAAAGGAAATCATCTTAACTAACGAAGCGTCACCTAGCGGTTTTCCGGGGTCAGCTTCCCAACTTTAATCATTACCCACCAACTTGGTTAAAGCCTCCACCCAGGCCTGGGAAAACTTGCCGGGCATGGCAATCACTTCCCTTCTGATCAGGGTGATGGCGCCTTCGTCGCAGATGTTGCGGCAAACGCCGCAGTAGCTGCACCTTTCCACCTTGAGGAAGACCCGTTCACCCTCCCGCTTGATGGCCTTGACGGGACAGAGGTCCATGCATTTGACGCAATCCGGCGGGCACTTCCGGTAGTCAATAATTACTTCTCCGGAAAACTGGGGATTGACCTCAATGGACTCATAGCGGCAGACCCCCAGGCACTGGGTGCACCGCAGGCAAAGATCGGGTTGGGGCAGGGTCTGGAGCCCGGTCTCATCCAGGACGATAGCCTGGCGCGGACAGGCCTCCAGGCATTTGTGGCAATGTTTGGGACACTCCTCCAGGGAATTGGCTACCAGTTGCAACTGCTGGCGGCACCAGTGGAGTTCGCCTTCCGGGAGCGGCGGGCAGGCCTCCGGACACTTGCTTTTGTCCATCTGGATTTTGGGCAGGAAGGGGGCCAGCCCCTGATGTTCGGTCAGGATGGCCTTGGTCTGCCCGTTATAGGTCAAAGTGAGAGCCCCCAGGGGGCAGAAATGGGCGCAGACCTCGCAAAGTACGCAGCGCCGGGGGTCGATGTCGATTTCCAGGCCGGTCTCGCCGGGAATGATGGTCACCGCCTGCCTGGGGCAGACCAGGGAGCAGATGTCGCATTTGATGCAGGCCTGCTTATCCAGGCGCAGCTGTACCCGGTCCAGGTACATCTGGAGAGTCAATTCCAGGCAGTCGGCTCTTTCCCGTTTTTTTACCTGGGGAAACATGTGCACCCTAAATCTCGCAAAACCGCGAGTATTTCCGCCAACGGAGACTTCCCGGGGCCAGGGAAGTTATTTTCCCGTTCCCTTGGTTTCCAGGCGGCGGTGAAGTTCCTGAGCGGAGTACTTAAGTTGCCGGCGGCGCAGTCTGGCTTTCAGGTCAGGAAACTCGGTCACCAAAAAGTCGAATTTGTTGCACGGCTTGAGATCCGGACATTGGTAACACTGGTCCAGCCCCCGGTCCATGGCGCAAAGGCGAATGGGGCAATCCTCATGGCCCCGGCCCCCCTTGCAACCCGGACACTCCGAATGGGTCCGGAACCAATCCAGGCCCTTATGCAGTTCCGGTAAGCTAAAGCACTCTTCGCCGGGGAAACAATGGATCCACCAGTTGGCCCGGAAGCGGCTCAGATATCCCTGGAGTCGGGCAACCGTGTCCAGAAAGCCGCGATCGCCCAACTGGCAATCGTCACATAAGCCGCAAAAGCTTGCTCTTAACATGTCTTTTCTCCTAGCGGTTACTATCCGGAGGCCTGCCGGCAAGCCCTCGGGGTCGCTAAGGTATTTGGGGATTCCCCATCACTAAGACAAGGCCGCACTAATCTGGGCCTCCAGTTCCGCATCGGTATAGCGGGTCAAGGTTATCGCGTCTGCCGGACACTCCGCCACGCAGGTCCCGCAACCCCGGCACAGTTCCTCCTGCACCATGGGGGAGGTGTCAGGCTTTACTTTCACTGCGCCATAGGGACAGACCTCCAGGCAGGCCAGACAGCGGCGGCACCTGTGTCTGTCAATTTGGGCAGTGATTTCTCCCCTCGCCAACTCCGTCTGGAACAAAATGGCGGCGGCGCGGACGGCCGCGGCCTGGGCCTGGGCTACGGTTTCCCCCAGGCTCTTGGGATAGTGGGCCAGGCCGCAGAGAAAAATGCCGTCCGTGGCAGTCTCCACCGGGCGCAGCTTCTGGTGGGCTTCGAGAAAGAAGCCCTCCAGGGTCAAGGGAATGCACAACTGCTTGGACAGGTGCGCATTATCCGCGGGCGGCTCGATGCCCGCGCTCAGGATAACCAGGTCCGCGGTCAGGGTTATTTCCTCTTGCAGGAGTTCGTCCCACACCCACACGGATAAGGGGCGCCGCTTGGCCGCAGTCAGCCGGGGCGGCCTTTCCGGGTCGAAGGGGAGGAACTTCACCCCTTGCTCTTTAGCTTCCCGGTAATAATCCTCCCGGAACCCATAGGCCCGGATATCCCGGTAAAGGATGGTAATGTCCAGCCAGGGGAAACGTTTCTTGAGCACCAGGCTGTTTTTGATGGCTTCGCTGCAACAAAGACGGCTGCAATAGGGATGTCCAGGCTCCCGGGAACCGACGCACTGCACCATCACCAGCCGGCGGGCTTCCTCTAAGGAGGAGTCCTGGTCATTGATCAGGGTCTCCAGTTCCAGTTGGGTGAGAACGCGAGGGTCTTGGCCGTAAAGATAGAGCCCCTGGGGGCGAAATTCCCGACCGCCCACGGCCACCAGTACGACGCCATGCTCCAGGAGGCGCTCCTGAGGGCGGACTTCACCTTCTCTCCGGATTTGGCTGCGGAAACAGCCCACGGAACCTTCACAGCTCACCAGTTCCGCGGAGATGAGGACCTCGATGTTCGGATGGCCATAGACTCTGGCCTCTATTTCGTGCAGGAATAACGAGGGGTCCAGTCCCTCCAGGGTAAAGTGCAGGCTCCGGGCAACTCCTCCCAAACGGTGGGCACGCTCGATTAAATAGGTGTGAAAGCCTTGGTCCGCCAAGCAAACCGCGGCGCTCATGCCGGCCACTCCTCCCCCCAGCACCAGGGCCCGGGGGATAACCGGCAGGGTTTTGGCAGTCAGGGGTTGTAAAACCCGGGCCCGGAGCACCGCCATGGTGACCAGTTGCAGAGACTTCTTCTGGGCCGCGGCCGGTTCCTCCTGGTGGACCCAGGCGCACTGTTCCCTGATATTGGCCAGGGTGAAGTAACCGGGGTTCAGTCCCGCCGCGGCCACCACCTCCCGGAAAATGGGTTCATGGGTCCGGGGCGTGCACGCGGCCACCACCACCCGGTTCAGGCCTAACTTGCGAATGGTCTCAGCCATATGTTGGGTGGATTCCACCGCGCAGGTGAATAGGTCGTCCTCCACGTGCGCCACCCCGGGGAGCTTCCGGACCTCGGCTCCCAGTTTCGGCAAATCAATGGTTCTGGCGATGTTGGTGCCGCAATGGCAGAGAAACACCCCAATCTTCAGGGAAGCGTCAGGCAATGCTTCCGGCAGTTTTCGCCTGGGCGCGAAGACCCGGCGGCTGGTGGTCAATAACTGGGCGGCAGCCTGGGCCGCGGCGCCCGCGGAAGTGACGGACTGGGTGATGTCCATGGGCTCCTGCGCGGCGCCGCAGGTCAACACCCCCGGCCGCAGCGTTAACACCGGATTCCCGGAGCCGGAGCGGATGAAGCCATGCGCATTGAGAGGGATTCCCAAGACCCTGGACCAATGGGCCAGATGGGGAGAAGGCCGCAACCCCACCGCCAACACCGCCAGATCAAAAGGGGCCGCGGCAGGTTGGCCCCCAGGGTCCGTATAGCGGACCCGGACCCCGCCCTGGGGCAGGGGTTCGATCCCGGTCACCCGGGAGCGCACCAGCCCCACCCCCTTTTCCTCCGCCTGGTTGAGATAGGCCTCGTAGCCCTTGCCCTGGGCCCGGAGATCCAGGTAAAAAATCACGCTCTCCGTCTTCCCGGCGCTCAGTTCCCGGGCCACCAGGGCTTGCTTGAGGCTGGCGAGGCAGCACAGAGACGAGCAGTAAGCCGCGCCCTGGCGCAAATCCCGGGAACCGGCGCATTGGATGAAGGCGATGCTTCCGGGTTCGGTTAAGTCCGAGGGCCGGAGCAACCGGCCCTGATGCGGCCCGCCGGCGCTCAACAGACGCTCAAACTGGAAGCTGGTGACCACGTCCGCCAGTTCCGCTCCGGGAAAATCCAGAGCGGAAGCCGCCCGGGCGCCGGTGGCCATAATGACGGCCCCGACGTGCAAAATCCGGTTTTGCGGCGTCTGCTTAAAATCAATGGCCCCGGCCGGGCAGACCTGGAGGCAGGCCTCGCATTTTTTGCCCTTAAACACACGGCAGGCCTCGGGGGAGATGACCGCGGCCTGGGGAATGGCCTGGGGAAAGGGCACATGGATGGCCTTGGTCCGGCTAAGGCCCAGATTATGGGGGTCCGGCATCTTGACGGGGCAGACCCGGGCGCATTCCCCGCAGCCGGTGCACCTCTCGTTCACATAGCGGGGCCGGGCGCTGAGCATTACCCGAAAGTCGCCGGCTTCGCCCTGGATTTGCATAAGCCGGGTCAGGGTGAGAATTTCGATCTGGGGGTGACGGGAGATCTCCAGCATCCTGGGAGAAAGAATGCACATGGCGCAGTCGTTGGTGGGGAAGGTCTTGTCCAACTGGGCCATCACCCCGCCGATGGAAGGCCCCGCCTCCACCATGGTCACCGGCAGCCCCAAGGCAGCCGCGTCCAACGCCGCCTGCTGCCCGGCCACGCCTCCCCCCACCACCAGCACCCGGGCACAGGCCACCTGCTCCAGAGGCCGGACCAAACCCTGGTGCGCTTCTGGTTCCATATGCCGGTTAAAGTCGGCGGTTGCCGATTCAACCGCGACGGAAACTATGGTTATACTTTTATTCATAACCCCACAAAAAATTACGCATTATTTAATCATATAAAAATATTTTATGTTCCTTAAGGTGAGTTGTGTCTATAGTTATAGTACCCGTTTTATCCTTATAATTCGCTGTAAAATATCAATATGGTATTCAAGAACATCATCTTTACTAATAAGGTTTTGAAGCTTACTTACGTTAGGCTTGCGGACACCTAGTTCATAGTAAGGACCCCAACTAGAATAACCATATCTTATCTTCCCATCTACTGTAGTCCTATCTGGTAGCATTATGTTGAAAGATATCGAGTGACCAATCTTAATTAAACTGAAATCGTCTATTAATTTATTATATTTAATAGGGATAGTTTGACGACCATGGTTATAAAGAGTATCGATAACTTTGTTTCTGAATGTGAATGAAGCTTCCCGCTGTGATAGTGCCCTCAACGAACTTAATACCTTATCCTGTTTTGGCGTTATATGCTCATGAACAGCAAACTCTACCTTATATTCTGGGTGTAGTATCAAATAGCTTTCAACAGGGATTGACTCTTGAATCCATAGGTTATTAAAGTAACTGACCGCATCTTGTATCGCTTGCACTGATTCTTTACCTATGATTTCAACATAAATCTCCTCGTTTGTTTTTAGACCACCGATTGTAAAGTTAGGTGAACCGATAAGTAAAGTGACTTCCTCTCCTCCACCTTTAAAAATGTAGAGTTTGGAATGAAAAAGACTCTGTCCGATGAATACTCGGCCCTCCACATGAAGGTCTGGCCATCGAATCAAGTTACTTAATGCCCATAAATCAGAAATGCACCCATGCACGCCACAAAGGATCTTAACAGTAATGTTTCCTAAAAAAGGCCGAATTTCTTCGATAGCCTCTGAGGATAGGTAAGCCACGGCAATACTAATGGAACCACTCTGCTTGATGAGATTCTTGATAGCATCCGAAAGTGATTTTGTTGCTTGGGTGAAAAAATTTATTTCCACTACAAGCCTCCTATCAATATGCTATGAAGAAGTGGATCGTAGCTTAATTTTTAATTCTTAAAGCTTCTCCATTTCCTTTATTAAGACGGACAATATTTCCAGTGGACCAACGCTTTCTCCATCCTCGGCCAGAATCCGCTCTATCATCCGGGCGCGCAGTTCTTGGATCAATCCTTCCCCTTTTTCCAGCAAGTCCGCGCGGGCGGCGCTGATCAGGCCTTCCCGGAGGGCCATCTGGCGCAGGCCCTGAATAATATCCAGGAAGCGCACGTCCTGGGGGCATTGGAAGGAGCAGCGGGCGCAGCGGGCGCAGTACCACAGGGCCGGGGAGGAAAGCAGCGCGCCCCTAAGTCCGTAAAGGATTTGCCGGATAATTAGGCTGGGGCTGAAGCCCGCCTCGATTTCGCTTACCGGACAGGCGGCGGTGCAGGCCCCGCAGGAAAAACAGCGCAGGAGGTGCTGGCAGCCCGGCTCCCGGGCCACTTCCTCTTTGAACAGGAGATCCAGGTCTTGCAGGC
>Ga0154668_1129_pt1 | contig 11902 bp, 8 predicted proteins | sample Rifle2008BG13ft_FD_116097 | JGI IMG/M metagenome (GOLD analysis project Ga0154668, IMG submission 116097) | Deltaproteobacteria bacterium RBG_13_60_28 | reverse complement strand
ACGCCGGCCGGGTGGAGGACCCCTACCGCCCGGAGGAAGGCCAGGAGGCTTCCTTCTGCACCGAATGCCGGGCCCTTTACCAGAACAAGCGCTGGTTTTTCGACGAAAAGCTGGCCCGCCGGTTGGGTGACACGGAAAAAGTCCGGCAGCTCGTCTGCCCCACCTGCCGCAAGATCAAGGATCATTACCCCGAAGGTTTTTTGACTTTAAGCGGCGATTTTTTCGCGGAACGCAAGGAGGAGATTCTTACTCTTCTCAAAAATGAGGCTGCCAGAGTCTCGGGCCGCAACGTCCTGGACCGGGTGATCAAGATGACCGAGGAAGGCAAAGACCGGCTGGTGGTGGAGACCACCACCGAAAAGCTGGCCCAACGCCTGGGCCGGGCGGTCTACCGGGCCTACAAAGGGGAGCTGGACTTCCGCTGGGCAGAGATGAACCGCTTTGTCCGGGTCTATTGGTCCCGATAAATACAGTTTTCGGTTTTCGGTTAAAAAGATGAGTATCCCGGCTGGGGGCCCTAAGCCCCCAGTTTTTTATCAGTATTTCAAATACTTCCAATCACCTATCAATTGTTTGTCCGCTTTCCGGTAACAGAAAACAGTGTTACTTACTTGCCAGAAATTTAATGAAGGTCTTCAGATAGTTCTGGTCGAAGAGCTTGCTTTTTTCCCATTCGTTGCGCATGATCCACAGGGCCTCTTTGGGCTCCATGGCGGGGCGCCAGGGCCGCTCCGCGGTCATGGCCTCGTAGCTGTCCAGGATGCGCAGCACCCGGGCCCAGGGATGAATGGCGGTGGTTTTCAAGCCCTCCGGATAGCCGGAGCCGTCGCCGTTTTCATGGTGCTGCAACACCATTTGCAGGGCCTCCCAGCGCAGGTGCACGAAAGCCTGCACCATGCGGAAGCCGTCGATGGGATGGCGCTTGACCTTGGACATTTCCTCTTCGGTGAGGGTCCCCTTTTTCTCCAGGATGGCCTGGGGCGTGCGAATCAAGCCGATGTCATGGATCAGGGACCCCAACCCGAACCCCCGGATTTTTTCCAGATTCCAGCCCAGATAGCTGGTGAAGGCCAACCCCAGCAGGCAAACGTTGAGACAGTGGGTGTAAAGGCGGAAGCTGTGCTGTCTGATTTCCATTAAATACAAGATGTTTTGGCGGTCGCCCCTGATTACCTCGAACAAGGTATCCAGGAATTGCAGGCCCAGCTTGACCTGCTCACCGGTGCGGGCCTCCTCGGTGCTGAAAAAATTAAGGGTCCACATATAGGTGGCGTCACAGACCCGCAAGCCTTTTTCCAGGTCGGTTTGCGTATCGTCCACCAGAGTCAGCTCCAGGTTGTGATGGAGATATTGCATGACCCGCTCCACCTCTTCCAGGGAGACATAAACGCAGGGGATCTGCATCTTGAGCAGTTTTTCATACCAATCTTCCTGGAAAACCTCGCCCCGCTCGCAGCACTTGACAAATTGGGGCTTAACCTTCTCTTTTTTCTTGATCTTTAAATACACGTCAAAGGGAACATCCCACCCGGCGGTCAAATTCCGCAGGGGCAGGGGCGCATAACCCTCCACTTCTTCAAAGCCGGGAGCAGCAATAATTTGACTGATATCTAATGGTTGCTGAAAAATCTCAGACATGGTCTGCTGGAGGAATTTCTTCCCTTATCCTTTTTAATCCCCTGATTGGCCCGGTACCCGGCTCATTTGCCCGGGGCCTGCCAAAACTCCCAAGGTCTTTTCAATTTCCGCCCAGAAATTTAATAAACCGGCTTAAATAGGCCGGGTCATAGACCCGGTTATTCTGCCAATCCTGGCGCATAATCCACAGGGCCTCTTTGGGGGCGCGGGCTGCCCGCCACCGGCGCTCGCTGACCATGGCCCCAAAGCTGTCCAAAATGCGCAGGATGCGGGCCCAGGGGTGAATGTGGCGCATCTGCAACCTTTCCGGATAACCGGAGCCATCCCCGTTCTCATGGTGCTGCAGCACCGTGAGCAGCCCCTCCCAGCTGAACAGGGAAGAATTTTGCAAAATGGCAAAACCCGCGTGGGGGTGATTGCCAATGAGGCTCCGCTCCTCAGCCGTCAAAGGCGCGGACTTTTCCCAGATACTCGGGGGCAGCAGGGTCATGCCGATATCATGCACCAGAGCCGTCAGTCCAAAAGCCCTGGCATCTTTTTCCTGCCAGCCCAGATAGCGGGCAAAGGACAGCCCCAGGAGGCAGTTGTGGAGACCATGGGTATAAAGGCCCTGCCGCCGCCAGAGACCCAGGGCCAGGCGTCCGGGGTCTTTCTCTCTCCTTATTGTTTCGTATAAAAACTCAATTAAGGTTAATCCTGTGCCCATCTGCTCGCTGATGCGATCCGTCTCCAGGGTAAAAAGATGCCGCAACCAGAGAAGGGTGACTTCATAGATTAACCGGCCTTTTCCCCGGTTATCCATCTGTTCATTGGCAAGACTCTCCTGGAGATTATGCAATAAATAAGGCAGTATTCGCTCCCCCTCCGCCCGGCGGACATAAACCCCGGAGAGCCTCGATTTATGCATCTGGGTCTGCCAATGTCTGGGGAAAACCTGCCCCCGGGAGCAGCATTGCAGAAATAGCGCCTCCGGATGAGCTCTGGCTTTGACTTTTAAAAAGACCCTGAAAGGCACTTCCGCTCCCCCGGCCAGAAGGCCGAGGGGCACCGGCTGGAACTCCCCGTGCCGTTCACTGGCCCTGGGGACCAGGACTTTATTAATCTTCAGGGCTTGCATCATCCGGCTTCCGGTCTGCCAGTACCAGGTTAACGTGGCGGCGTTTCAGGTCCACCCGGTCCACCCTGACCCGGACTTCATCCCCCAGGCGGAAGGCGCGGCGGGTGCGGCGGCCCACCAGGCGCTGCTGGGCCTCCTGGTAACGGTAATAGTCATCCGGCAGGTCCACCAGGCGCACCAGCCCCTCGGCATAGAGCTCATTCAGAGAAACAAAGAACCCGAAGGCATTCACCCCGGTAATGCGCCCGGTAAAGGTCTCCCCCACCCGGTGGGCCAGGCAGCGCACCTGCATGCGGGAGAGCATCTCCCGCTCCGCCTCGATGCCCGCCCGCTCCCGTTTGGACAGGTGGCTGGCCTGGGCCTCCAGGTCTTCGGGTTTTAAAGAAAAAGGAGGCTTCTTCCCGGCCAGGCGGGCCAGGAGCAGCCGGTGCACCTGGAGGTCCGGGTAGCGGCGGATGGGTGAGGTGAAATGCGTATACCACTCGGAGGCCAGGCCGTAATGGCCCAGGTTCTCCCCCGCATAGCGGGCCTGTTTCAGGGAGCGGAGCAGCATGAGCTGGACCATGGGGGCCAGGGGGGTCTGGCGCACCTCCTCCAGAAATTCCCGGAGCACCCGGGGGTCCCGGCCCGCCTCTTTGGGCAGGGAAAAATCCAGGCTCTTCAAGTAAACCCGGAACGCGGCCATCTTGGCGGGGTCGGGCCGCTCGTGCACCCGGAAAAGGGAGGGCTCCCCCAGATAAGCGGCCACCGCCTCATTGGCGGCGATCATGAACTCCTCGATGATCTGGTGGGACATCAGGTGGTCCACCCGGGGTAAGTCCACCGGCCACCCCCTCTCGTCCAGAACCACCTCCGCCTCGGGGATGCTCATTAAGAGGCTCCCCCGCTCTCCCCGGCGCTCCCGGAGGAGCAGGCAGAGGTCCGCCATCCACTGGAGCATCTTCAGGTAAGGCCGGTAATTATCCCGGAGCTGCCGGTCCTTCTCCGTGAGCAGCCTCTGCACCAGGCGGTAGGTGAGGCGGGCGTGGTTGCGCACCACCGCCCGGGCGAAGCGCTGGCCTTTGAGGCGGCCTTGGCGGTCGTATTCCAGGATGACCGCCACCGCCAGACGGTCGGCGTCGGGCCGGAGGCTGCAAATCTCGGTGGCCAGGCCATCCGGCAGCATGTGCACCGCGCGCTGGGGGAAGTAGATGCTGGTGCCCCGCATCTCGGCCTCCCGGTCCATGACGGAGCCCGGGGCCACGTAGTGGGCCACGTCGGCGATGGCCACGTACAGGGTGAAGAGCCCCCCCGGCTTCTTCACCACGCAGACGCCGTCGTCAAAGTCCCGGGCGCTCTCCCCGTCGATGGTCACCAGGGGCAGATCCCGCAGGTCCAACCTCCCGGCCAGAGTATCCGGGGTTAAGGCGGTGGGGACCTCCCGGGCCGCGGCCAGAACTTCCGGGGGGAAGGCGTCCGGCAGGCCGTACTTCAAGATCACCATCCGGGTTTGCACCGCGGCGTCCTCCACCGCGCCCAGGACCTCAATGACCTCCCCCTCGGGGTTCAGATGGGCCGTGGGATAATGGCTCACCCGGGCCCGGACCATGTCCCCGGGCTGCGCCCCGCCCAGCCCCTCCGGAACTATGACCAGGTCGAAGAGGAGGCGCTCCTCTTCGGGTTTGACGTAATAGGTCTCGCCGCTTCGATCGAGCAGGCCGATGACCTCCCGCACTTTACGCTCCAAGATGCGGATCACCCGGCCTTCCCGGCGGCGGCCCCGGCGGCCCTCGATGCGCACCACCACCCGGTCCCCGTGCCAGGCTTCCTTCAGGTTCACTCCGGTGAGATAAATATCCTGGCCGCCACTCTCCGGGGTTACAAAGCCGTAGCCGTCCGGGTGTACGGAAAGGTCCCCCACCACCAGGTCCATTTTCTCCGACAGGCCGAAGCGGCCGCCCTTCAGGGAGATGAGATCCCCCCGGGCCACCAATTGCTCGACGATCTTGTCCACGGCCCCGGTTTGGGTGGGAATCAGGGCCAGGAGTTGGTGCAATTCCCCGGGCAACAGGGGCCGGGCCGCCTTCTGGAAGGCGACGATGATCTGCTGCTCCCCCGGGGGACGCCGGGGCGGCCTGCGCCGGCCCTTCTTGCCAGTCCCCCCCTTCCCATGGTGATGTTCCGCCATCAGCTTCCCTTTCTTCCCGGCATTTTATGTCAAATCCCCGGTCAACTCTAACAATAAAACAGTTTTTCTGAAAAAGTTGTTGGCGGGGGCCGGGCCAAGGTCTAAACCAACTTTGCGGTCAAAAAGCTGATTTTTTGTAGGGGCGCACCTGCGTGTGCGCCCTTGAGTGGGGCGGACACCTATGTCTGCCCCACCAGGACCCTCCCCCCAAATGCCTGTTACCAAGGCCTCTTTAAGTTTGTGCTTTACTGGACAATCCTATATAATTTTTTTGCTGGAAAATTATTTTGGTAAAGGCAGCGGCAGTCCATGGCGGATTTGCAGGTGGAGTACCTGGAGGGTCTCACCCCGGCGCGGCGGCAGGAAATTCTCAGCCGCTCCCAGGAGGACATCAGCCAGGTGCTGGATGCGGTGCGCCCCATCCTGGCCGCGTTGCGCCTGGAGGGGGACGAAGAAAACCTGCGGCAGCACCGGCAGTTTAAGGCCGACCTCCAAGCCGCCGACCTGGAAGTAACGGAAGAGGAAATCCAGGCCGCGTACCGGGACCTGGACCACAAGGTCCTGGAGGCCCTAAAAACAGCCGCGGCCAACATCGAGAAATTCCATAGCGCCCAATTAGAAAGGGAGATGTGGGCCCTGGAACTCCGCCCCGGCCTCCTGGCCGGCAGGCTGACCCGGCCCCTGGACCGGGTGGGCTGCTATATCCCCGGCGGCCTGGCCTCTTATCCCTCCAGCGCCTTGATGAACATCATCCCCGCGAAAGTAGCGGGAGTGAAAGAGATTATCGCCTGCACCCCCCCGGGTGAGGGTTTGGCCTTAAACCCCGCCACCCTGGCCGCGGCCCACCTGGCCGGAGCAAACCGCGTTTTCAAGCTGGGCGGCCCCTGGGCCATCGGCTCCCTGGCTTACGGCACGGACGTGGTCCCCCGGGTGGACAAAATCGTGGGCCCGGGCAACAAATACGTCACCGCGGCCAAACTCCTGGTCTTCGGCCAGGTGGACATCGATTCCCCCGCGGGACCCAGCGAGGCGTTAATATTGGCGGATGAGACCGCGGAGGCCCGCTTTGCGGCCGCGGATTTTCTCTCCCAGGTGGAGCACGACCCGGACGCAGCCGCGGTCCTGGTCACCACCGACGCCGCCCTGGCCCAGCAGGTGGTGGAGATGATCCTCTCTGAATTGCCCCAACTCCCCCGGCGGGAGATCATCGAGGCCGCGCTGGCCCGATATTCCGCGGTGCTGGTGGCCCCAAATTTGGATACGGCCCTGGATTTCGCCAACCTCTACGCCGCGGAGCACTTGCAAGTCATGACCCGGGATCCCCTGTCTCTCTTGCCCCGCATCCGCCACGCGGGCTCCATCTTTCTGGGCCCCTACGCGCCGGTGCCCGTGGGGGACTATGCCTCCGGCACCAACCACGTGCTCCCCACCGGCGGCTGCGCCCGCATGTTCTCCGGGTTGTCCGTGGACGATTTTATACAGAAGCCCACTTTTCAACATTTATCCCTGGAGGCCTTGGCCTCCTTGAAAGACACGGTGATTACCTTAGCGGAAGCCGAGGGCCTACCGCTGCACGCCCGGGCCATCGCCGAGAGATTTAGATTTGCGTGAGAGGGAATTGGGGGAGGGGGCAAAGGGCCGTAGGCCCTTACCCCCCTCCCCCAATCCCTTATTGGTTTGAAAATTATCGGATCTATTAATTAGGCCCTACCCTTAGGACTAAGTGCCATGAAACCACACAAATCCACAGTCATCCTTCCCCCTCTAGACCTCACCGACGTCCAGAACCACGTCAGCCCCCGGACCATCGACATCGACAAGGTGGGGGTCAAGAATATCTCCTACCCCATCGTGGTTTTGGACAAGTTCAAGGGCACCCAGCACACCGTGGCCCGCATCAATATGTACGTCAATCTGCCCCACCGCCACAAGGGCACCCACATGAGCCGTTTCATCGAGATTTTAAGCGAATACCGCCGGGACATCAGCCTGAAGAAAATCGGCGCCATCCTGGAGGAGACCCGCCGCCGCCTGAACGCCCATTCCGCCCATATCGAGATGACCTTTCCCTACTTCATCGACAAAGAGGCGCCGGTGACCAAGGCCCGGGGGCTGATGGAATACATCTGCAGCTTTAACGGGGCTCTGGACGAAGAAGGACGCCTGGACCTCGTGGTGGGGATCACCGTGCCCATCACCACCCTGTGCCCCTGCTCCAAGGAGATCAGCACGGTGGGGGCCCACAACCAACGGGGGGAAGTGCGGGTTCAGGTAAGATACAGTAAATTTTTCTGGATCGAAGACCTGATCCGCCTGGTGGAAGAATCCGCGTCCTGCGAGGTCTATGCCCTGCTGAAACGCCAGGACGAAAAATTCGTCACCGAAAAGGCCTACACCAACCCCATGTTCGTGGAAGACGTGGTCCGGGAAATCGCCCACCGCCTCAGCCAAAACGACAACTTCACCTGGTACGCGGTGGAATCGGAAAACTTCGAATCCATCCACAACCACTCCGCCTACGCCTACATCGAATCGAAGGGTAGGTGAGTTGTAGGGGCGCACCCATGTGTGCGCCCACTCAAGGGCGGACACGTGGGTCCGCCCCTACAAAAAAACCTACCGGACTATCTCTTTTTCACTGCTCACTGCTTACTGCTCACTCCACTTTCACCTTCACTCGCCAATATTCCTGGGGCGGTTTTTTCTCCCAGGGGCGGTGGATGTTGATAATGATGTCGGTTTGCCCCTTCTCTTTGGCTTGCCACTCATAGTGGAGTTGGCCGAAATCCCCGGCCCGGGGGCGGGCTTGGGGCTCCGGGGGCAGCTTTTTCTGGTCCACTAATTCCAGAATAGCGGCATTAAAAAGGGGAGGATTGGTGTTATAGCCGCCGGACCCGGGATTGCGCAGGTTAAGGATTAATTTTTGCCCCACCTGCAAATCGATGGTCCGGCCCCGGTCTTTTTCCTCGAGGATTTGCGGCCCGGACCCGGCAGGGGTTGCCGCCGGGGGCCAGGCGGCCAGCAAACCCGCCAGGACCAGGATAATGAAAACTTCTTTGGCCTTCATACTCTCCGGTTCCCTCCAGGCACGTTGATTAGACGCTCCTTCACTTAACCCCGGCTTTACCGGCAGCCGACGCCTTCTCCCCCGGCTGGGGCCCCAGCCATTCCACCTTGCCGCTCTCCAGGTCATAGAGAGCGCCCAGGACTTGCAGCTTTCCGGCCTTTACCAGGTCTTTGATAATCCGGCTTTTGGCGAAAAGGTCGGCCATGGCCTGCTGGACATTGGCCTTGATGGCCGCGGCGATCAAAGCGTCGCCACGCAGATCCCGGTGGGCCGCCCGGGTCTTGAACACCGCGGGTTTGATCTTAGCCGCCAGAGACGGCAGGCTGCCGTGAAGTTTGGCGTTTTCCACCACGGCGGTCACCGCCCCGCATTTGGTATGGCCCAACACCACCAGCAAGGGGGTATGCAAATGCTCCCCGGCGTATTCCATGGACGCGATCTCGTCCACACCGGCCACGTTCCCTGCCACCCGCACCACGAAAAGGTCGCCCAATCCCTGGTCGAAAATCAGCTCCACCGGGGCCCGGGAATCGGAGCAGGAGAGGATGGTGGCAAAGGGGGCCTGGCCTTTGGTGGCGGTCAGAACCCGCCGCTCCTTATTCTGGTGGGGATATTGAGGTTTGCCGGCCACGTAGCGGGCATTGCCGTCTTTGAGCATGGTCAAGGCCGCGTCCGGCGACACCCCGGGTCCGGCTCCGGCAGCCAGGGCCGGAGCAGCCAGGGCCAACAACATTGCCAAGGCAACCAACAGCAGATTAAATCTTTTCATGGTCATCTCCCGCAGGCAGGGGCCGGGGGTGTGGGCCGGGATTTTTTCCCCGTCTCCTCTTCCCCCTTCATCAGTTCTCTGGCCAGTTCCATCATCCGGCGCAACTTCTGATCCACTTTGAAATTGACCGTGTCCGGCTCCCAGGCGCAGTCCGGGAGGCGTTTCCCCGCGGGCAGGCCGGTGAGGAGCTCCAGGGCCTCGTCGATATGGCCGATGGCCCAGACGTGGAACTTGCCGTCTTGGACCGCGTCCATCACTTCCTTTTTCAGCATCAGGTCCTGGACGTTGGCCTTGGGGATGATCACCCCTTGGGTGCCGTCCAGACCCCGGGCCTTGCACACCTTATAAAAACCCTCGATCTTCCAGTTGACCCCGCCGATGGGCTGGGACTCGCCCCGCTGGCTCACGGAGCCGGTGATGGCGATGTTCTGGGCCAGGGGCACGTCCGCCAGGGCGGAAAGCAGGGCCAGGAGTTCCGCGCCGGAGGCGCTGTCCCCTTCCACCATGCCGTAGCTCTGCTCGAAACAAAGGCTGGCGGACAGGGTCAAAGGCTTGTCCTGGGCAAAGCGGCTCTTCAAGTACCCGGCCAGGATCATCACCCCTTTGGTGTGGATGTTGCCGGAAAGCTGGGATTCCCGGTCGATGGCCACCACTCCTTCCTTGCCCAGGGCGATGGTGGCGGTGATGCGGCTGGGACGCCCGAACGCGTGGTCCCCCAGGGCATAGACGGAGAGCCCGTTCACCTGGCCCACCACCTGGCCGCTGGTCTCGATGAAGAGCATGCCCTCTTCGATGAATTCCTGCATCTTCTCTTCCGGCAAATCGGAGCGGTAGGTCTTTTCCTCAATAGCCTTCTCCACGTCGGTGCCGAAGATCACTTCGTGGGTGTTGCTTTTGGCCCAGTAATTGGCCTCTTTCAAGGCGTCCAGGACTTCCTTCAATTGCAGGGTGAGCTTTTCCTTGTGCCCGGCCAGTTCCCCGGCGTACTCCACCAGGCGGGCCATGCCGGTTTTGTGCACCGGCATGAGCTTTTCCTCGGCGCAGTAGGCGGCCACCGCGGCGCAGAACTTTTGGACGTGATCCTCCGTCTTCTTCATCTCCCAGTCGAAATGGGCCTTGATCTTGAAGAGCTTGTGGAAGTCTTCGTCGTAAATGTAGAGAATCTGGTAAACGTAGGGATCGCCGATGAGGACGACCTTGACCTGCAGAGGCATGGGCTGGGGCTGCAAGGTGCGGGTGGAGATGAGGCCGAACTGCTCCCCCAGGTCCTCGATCTTGATCTGCCGGTCTTTGAGGCAGCGTTTCAGGGCCTCATAGGAAAAATACCGGCGCAGCAGGTCCATGGCCTCCAGGATGAGGTAGCCCCCGTTGGCCTGGTGCAGCGCGCCGGCGCGGATGAGGGTGAAGTCCGTCACCAGGGCTCCGAACTGGGCCCGGCGATCCACCGCGCCCAAAAGGTTGGGATAGGTGGGATTATTCTCCATCACCACCGGGGCCCCTTTGGTTTCGGAGTGGTCCACGAAGACGTTCACCTGGTACTGGATGAAGCTGGGCTCCGGGGTGGGGAAAGGAAAAGGCCCCGAGGCGCCGGGCCGGCGCTTCAGGTCCTCGATATTTTTCAGGATATCGTCCTTCACCTCCCCCAAGTACTCGGTAACTTGGGGGAGGTCCTTGTACTTTTCCAACAGTTCCTGGATCAGGTGCCCCACCACGTACATGGCCACGTCCTGGTCCAACTTCCTCTCCATTTCCTGGAATTCTTTTTCCATCTTCCGAATCTTGCGGATGACTTCATTCATCTCCGTATGGAGGGTGGTGGACTTTTGCTTCAGGGCTTCCCGCTCCTCGTCGCTCAAAGCCTTGAGCGCCTCCTCGCTCATGGGTTTGCCCTCTTTGCCGGGAAAAATCATCATGCCGGTTTGGGAAATATTGAGGATGAAGCCCTCCTCGCCGGCCTTGGCGTCCAGTCCCTGAAGAGTGGTGTTCCGTTCCTCGGCAAAGCGGTGCACCAGGGCTTCCCGGCGCTGCGTATAGTCTTCGCTTTCAAAGACCTCCGGAATCTGCACCTTCAAAGTGGAGATCAACTCCTCCATATCGGCTTTGAGGGCCCGGCCCTTGCCGGGGGGCAGGCTCAGGGCCTTGGGTTGCTCCGGGTCCTTGAAATTATGGACGTAAATATAATCCGGGGGCGCGGGCTCGGACGCGGCCAGCTCCGCCACGTAGGCCTTGATCATTTCCGTCTTCCCGGCCCGGGGTGGACCGGCCACAAAAATATTGTATTCCGGGTCCTTGATCCCCAACCCGAATTCCAGGGCGTGCTTGGCCCTTTCCTGGCCCACCACCTTTTCTTTGGAGGGGGCTAAATCCAGGGTGATTTCAAACCCCAGACTGTCGGGGTCACAGACGGCCCGCAGGCTCTCCGGCTTCAGTTCCCAGCGGCTTTTAGACATGAGTCCTCCTCAGGTTCAGTCGTCTCCAGGAGATAATCAGCGATGATTGCGGTTAATCAGCCCCTCCAGGCGCGTTAACGGGCAGACCTGGGGATTATGAAAACCAGGCCCTTCAATCTGAATAGTGTTGTGCTCCAGCCCGAAACGGTGGCGCAAAATTTCCTCCAGCTCCCAGGTGAGGCAGTCCCGGTCTTCATTATTGCTTACGCCCACGTGGACGCTCAGGGCGTAGATCCCGGAAGCAATGGTCCAGATGTGCAGATCGTGGACGGTATCCACCAGGGGATGGGCTTCCAGGGCCCCGGCCACCTCCTCCAGGTCGATATGCCGGGGGGTGGCCTCCATGAGGATCTCCGTGGCCTCCCGGACCAACTGCCAACTGCCCAGGATGATCATCACCCCGATGACTCCGCCGGCCAGGGGATCGAACCAGTACCAGCCTTTTAACAGGATGGCCGCACCGGCAGCAATGACGGCCACCGACCCCAGGGAGTCCGCCAGGAGATGGAGAAACGCGGAGCGGAGGTTGATGTTGTGCTCCCGGGAGGGATAAAGGATGAACACCCCGAAGAGATTTATCCCCAGCCCCAGGGTGGCGATGATGAGCATGGGCACGGTGTTGATCTGGGGGGGCTGAAAGATGCGGCCGTAGGCTTCATAAAAGATATAGGCGGCCATGGCCCAGAGCGCCAGG
>Ga0154668_1074_pt1 | contig 12461 bp, 17 predicted proteins | sample Rifle2008BG13ft_FD_116097 | JGI IMG/M metagenome (GOLD analysis project Ga0154668, IMG submission 116097) | Deltaproteobacteria bacterium RBG_13_60_28 | reverse complement strand
ACGCCGGAGCGTCTGGTCCGGGAGGTCTTGTCCCTGGTAGGGGAGCCGGAGCGCCTAGAGACCATGCGCCGGGGCCTCACCCGGATCATTGAGCGCCTGGGAGGCCCGGGCGCGTCCCGGCGCGCGGCCCGGGTGGCGTTGGAGATTATGGGTAAGAGATGAGACCTGGAGGGAAGGATAAAGGCTCAGGTTCTTCTTGCTCTGTCTCCTGAAGGTCTTATAATAGGTAAGCCTTGCAGAATAGTTACTGCAAGAGGGAAGACAGACCCCGGGCCCTGGTCTTATTCAGACTTCATCCGCCGTCCTCTTTAAGAGGTTATTTGAATATAAACCTAGAAATTCATCTTTTTTTAACCGAAAACCGAAAACTGAAAACGGAACCCCGTCTTTTAGGAGGCAGCCTATGATTAAAAAGATTCAGAGCTTGTTGGGAGCGGATGCCGAGGATTTGTTGACCTATAAGTGCACAGGCTTTCAGAAGGAAGACCTGCATCTGCCGGGGCCGGATTTCATCGACCGGGTCTGGACCCTCAGCGACCGGCCGGTGAAGGTCTTGCGCTCCCTGGCGGATCTTTTCAACTCCGGCCGCCTGGCGGGCACCGGTTACCTCTCCGTCCTGCCGGTGGACCAGGGCATCGAGCATTCGGCCGCGGCTTCTTTCGCGCCCAACCCCATCTACTTTGACCCGGAAAATATTGTGAAATTGGCCATGGAAGGGGGCTGCAACGCGGTGGCCTCCACCCTGGGGGTGCTGGGCGCGGTGGCCCGGAAATACGCCCACAAGATTCCCTTCATCCTCAAGTTCAACCACAATGAGATTCTCACTTATCCGGCCATCTATGACCAGACGCTCTTTGCCAGCATCGAGCAGGCCTATGATTTGGGCGCGGTGGCGGTGGGGGCCACCGTCTATTTCGGCTCCCCGGAGTGCCGCCGCCAGATCCAGGAGGTGAGCGAGGCATTCCGCACGGCCCATGAATTGGGGATGGCCACCATTCTCTGGTGTTACCTGCGCAACCCCGCGTTCAAGACCGCGGCCACGGATTTCCACACCGCCGCGGACCTCACCGGCCAGGCCAACCACCTGGGGGTGACCATCGAGGCGGACATCATCAAGCAGAAGGCGCCCACGGTGAACGGCGGGTACACAGCCCTGAAATTCGGCAAAACCAACCCCCTGGTCTATTCCAAACTTTCCGGCACCCACCCCATCGAGATGACCCGCTACCAGGTGGCCAACTGCTATATGGGCCGCTGCGGCCTCATCAACTCCGGGGGCGCAGCCGGGGACAACGACCTGGGACAGGCGGTGCGCACCGCGGTGATCAACAAGCGGGCCGGGGGCACGGGCCTGATCTCCGGGCGCAAGGCCTTCCAGCGCCCCATGTCCGAAGGCGCGGAACTCCTGAACGCCATCCAGGACGTTTATCTGTGTAAAAAGGTGACGGTGGCTTGAAAAGATTATAGTGGCCAGTGGCCAGTGGTCAGTGGTCAGTTGTTTTTGTCTGGCCACTGACCACGGATCACTATCTTGCGGCGTCCTTTCGGGACGCCGTTTTTTTATGGGTTTCCTCCTGGAAGGAGATATAGTAAAATCATAAAATAAATTCGCCACTTCAGGACAGGAGCCATGTTTACCGGACTGGTGGAGGGGGTAGGGGAAATCACCGGGGTCAGCCGCCTGGCGGAAGGCCTGAAATTGGCCGTGGCCCCGCCTTTCCCCACCGGGGATCTGGCCCTGGGGGATTCCGTGGCCGTGGCCGGGGCCTGCCTGACGGTGGTGGAGATCAGTTCCCGGACTGCCGCGTTTGAGGTCTCCCCGGAGACCCTGGCCCGCACCACTTTGGCCTTGAAAAAGACGGGGGACCGGGTAAACTTAGAGAGGGCCCTGAAGCTGGGGGACCGTCTGGGCGGCCACCTGGTCACCGGCCACGTGGACGGGAAGGGCGCGCTCCGGGAGCGCCGGGAGGGTCCGGCTTCCCTCCTCCTTAAGTTTGAAATGCCCGGGCCTTTGAGCCGCTATGTCATTGAGAAAGGCTCCATCGCCATCGACGGCGTCTCCCTTACGGTGAACACCTGCCAGGGCAACGCCTTCACGGTGAACATCATCCCCCATACGGTCCAAAAGACCACCCTGGCCCGGCTGCGGGTGGGGGATGAGGTCAACCTGGAGACGGACATCATCGGCAAATATGTGGAGAAGCTCCTGGGCGGAAGGACCCCGGAAAAGACGGAGGTGACCGCGGAACTTTTGGCCCGGCACGGATTTTTGTAAGGCAGGAGTCAGGGGCTTATAAGCAGGGGTCAGGGGCCAGGGATCAGGGGTCAGTGAAAAACCGCACAGGCGAGACGCCTGTGCCACCAATGATAAAAGCCAAAGAACTACTTAGGCTAAAACCGAAAACCGAAGACCGAAAACAGGTACTTAAAATGGCATTAGCGCACATAGAAGAGGCAATAAACGACATCCGCCAGGGCAAGATGATCATCCTGGTGGACGACGAAGACCGGGAAAACGAAGGCGATCTGGCCATGGCCGCGGAGCTGGTGACTCCAGAGGCCGTAAATTTCATGGCCCGCTTCGGGCGGGGCCTCATCTGCCTGGCCATGACCCCGGAATTGGTGGACCGCCTGAAACTGCCCCTCATGGTCCGGGACAACCAATCCGCGTTTAAGACCGCGTTCACCGTGTCCATCGAGGCCCGCCGGGGGGTGACCACCGGCATTTCCGCGGCGGACCGGGCCACCACCATTCTCGCCGCGGTGGCTGACGACGCCCGTCCCGACGACCTGGTGAGCCCCGGCCACGTCTTTCCCCTGCGGGCCAAGAAGGGGGGGGTGTTGGTGCGCACCGGCCAGACTGAGGGTTCCGTGGACCTGGCCCGCATGGCCGGCCTCAAATCCGCGGCGGTCATCTGCGAGATCATGACCGATGACGGCACCATGGCCCGGATGCCGGATTTGGAGAAATTCGCGGCCCGCCATGACCTGAAAATCGCCACTATCGCCGATTTGGTGGAATACCGCCTGCGCCACGAGTCTTTTGTCCACCGCCGGGCCACCACCCAACTCCCCACCTATTTCGGGGAATTCACTGCCATGGCCTACGATAACGACATCGACGACAACCAGCACGTGGCCCTGGTCAAAGGCGAGGTCAACCCCGAGGAGCCCATTTTGGTCCGGGTGCACTCCGAATGCGTCACCGGGGATGTGTTCCATTCCCTGCGCTGCGACTGCGGCGACCAACTGGAAGCGGCCATGGCCAAGGTGGATGAGGAAGGCCGGGGGGTGATTCTCTACATGCACCAGGAGGGCCGGGGCATCGGCCTGATTAACAAGCTCCGGGCCTATGAGCTCCAGGACCGGGGCGCGGATACGGTGGAAGCCAACGAGGCCCTGGGTTTCAAGGCGGACTTGAGGGATTACGGCATCGGCGCCCAGATTTTGCGGGATCTGGGGGTGCGGCAGATGCGCCTGATGACTAACAACCCCAAAAAAATCATCGGCCTGGAAGGCTACGGCCTGAAAGTGGTGGAACGGGTCTCCCTGGAAATTCCCCCCAACCGGGTGAACCGCAACTATCTGAAGACCAAGTGCCTGAAAATGGGGCACATGTTAAAGCTGGTGGAGTAGTTTATCTCGCAAAGCCGCCAAGGACGCTAAGGTATTCGGCTTTGCGCCTTGGCGTCTTGGCGTGAAAAATTATGGGGGTATAATGCGAACCGTGGAAGGCAAGCTCATTGGCGAGGGCCTGAAGTTCGCCCTGGTGGTAAGTCGCTTCAATTCTTTTGTCACCGAACGTCTGCTGGACGGCGCCCTGGATTGCCTCCGCCGCAAGGGCGTGGCTGAAGGGGACCTGACCGTGGTCAGGGTGCCCGGAGCCTGGGAGATTCCGTTGGCGGCCAAGCGTCTGGCCCAGGCCCGGAAGTATGACGCGGTGGTTTGCCTGGGCGCGGTGATCCGGGGCTCCACTCCTCATTTTGACTACGTGGCCGCGGAGGTGAGCAAAGGCATCGCCCAGGTTTCCCTGGAGAGCGGGGTGCCCATCGCCTTCGGCATCCTCACCACCGATTCCCTGGAGCAGGCCATTGAGCGGGCCGGGAGCAAGGCCGGGAATAAAGGTTTTGCCGCCGGGGAAGCCGCCATTGAGATGGTAAATCTTTTGAAAGAGTTGGAGGTCTAAGATTTGTGGCCTCTCTCTCCCGTAGCCGCTGCCGGGAACTGGCCCTGCAATTTCTTTATCAGGCCGAGTTTGCCGGACAGCGCCGGGAAGAAGAGGTAGCCTCCTTTTGGCGGCATTTCCGGAAAGGGAACAAGACCCCCGCCTATCTTCTGCAACTGGTGGAGGGGGTGGCGGCCCACCTGGAGGAGCTGGACGCCCTGATTTCCCGTTATTCGGAGCATTGGCGCCTGGAGCGCATGGTCGCGGTGGATCGCAATCTGCTGCGCCTGGCGGCCTATGAACTCCTCTACCAATCCCAAGTTCCTCCCAAAGTGGTGATCAACGAAGCCGTGGAGCTGGCTAAGCTTTACGGCACCGAGGTCTCCGGCGCCTTTGTCAACGGCATCCTGGACCGCATCCGGGTGGCCGCGGGCCGGGAAGTCTAATTTGCCCCAGAAAGACTTGCCTGGCCTGAAAAAATGACTTATTTTAATAATAATATCACCGATAACTCTAATATCACCGATACCTCGCTTGGGGTTGGAGAGACACAGGGTGGACGGGGCCACCTGGCCTGCTTTAGAAGCAAGAGATAACCTGCCGGGAATGTCGGAATGAGAGAGGAGGAAAAGGAAATGGCCCGAAAATTTTTGGTAATAGCAATGGTCTTGATCTTCGGGGCAGGGCTGGCCGGTTGCGCCACCGAGAGCGGCTACTATGATCCGGGCCGCTCGGCCGGGGCCGGAGCTTTGGGGGGCGCGGCCACCGGCGCGGCTTTGGGCGCCATCATCGGTGTGGCCACCGGCTCCCCGGCCACCGGGGCCTGGATAGGCGCGGCCTCCGGGGCAGTGGTGGGCGCGGTGGGCGGTTATCTCTATGCCGAACATCGCAACAGCCAGATGAGCTCCGCCCAAGCCGCGGCCCAAAGCTATAACTACAGCCCCGCCCAGGGTTCGTTGGTGGACGTTAACCGGGTTTATGTGAATCCTACCCAGGTGCGGGCGGGACAGCAGGTTAACCTGGCCATGGAGTACACCATCCTGACACCCGATAATGCCCCGGTGAGCAGCACCCTGTATCGGGAGATTCGCCTGGGCGGGTCCACGGTGGGGCAGCCTTACCAGACCCAGGTGACCAACAGCAACGGCACTTACACGGATCAGGTGAACTATGCTCTGCCCGGCAACGCCCCACCCGGGAACTACACCGTCATCAGCCGGGTGATGAACGGCTACGGCACCGCGGAGAAGGTTGCTTATTTCAACGTTTATTAAGGCGATGATATATGTGAGAAATGCAAACTACTGAATTTGGGGAAAGAAAGGCAGCAAGAGGGGATTGCAGCTATCTGTCCTCTTTACCTGTCTTTTTCGACTTCGGCTTGGGCGGGGTGGTCAGCATTCTCCGCAGCACTTCGGCTTCCGTTGGTTGCTGGGCTTCCTGCTTCTCAGGCTTGCCTTTTTTCATGGCTAAAGGATAAGCCAGGCCATGGGAAAAAACAAGCCCAAAATGGCCTTAGACGATCCTGTCATGCTCAAAGCCAAAACGCTCTTAAAAAAAGTGGAAAGTACATATTACGACACATTAGACCCCTATGAAGGTGGCGGCAGCGATGATGCTGGGGAAATTATTCTGGGGCTTGTTCTAACTTTTCTTTTAGCATACGATCTAACAACTTCTGGAAAGATAAAGAAAGTTTTACGATTTCTTCCACAACATCCTGAATATCTTGTGCAGTAAATCGTTTTGATGGCTTATGAAGCTCGTTTATATCGCGTGGGGATGAAATACTGATTCTAATTAATTTGTTAGAATAGTCTCCATGGGCTACAGAAAGCCAACGAGCATGAATAAAATCATTTCGTTGTGTGTTGAGTTTTCCGGCCTTAGACAAAAGGTTTTTGATTTCGTCTTTAAGTGATTCATCTTTAGTGAGCCAACGATTAAGCCTTTTAAGAAGAGTTATCTTACTGCTTATGCTGACAAATTCTTTATACACGAAATCGGCCCGATGGTGGTCAACATTTAAAAGAATCTCCATCATGTGCATAAGTTTTGTTTCAAGAATTGCCCAGTGTCCAAGCAAACGGCCAAGCGCGGCCGCATGGTCTGGGGAGTCGTCTAAGGCCATATAATACTTAGCAGCCATTAGTCTTTATCCTTATCATAAGGATGGTGCTATTATGGTAAAGAATTGTGCACAAAGTAAACAGAAAATGCTTAAAGACACAACAGTTAAAGCGGTGCAGGAATTTATAACAAAAGAGGGCGGCATAACATTTTCAGATTTAGAGAGTCTTTTCGGCAGGAATTCGGAATTTTTGGCCGACCTCTGCGCTACCATGAAGGTTAGCTTTTAGAATCTCCGATTTTGCTAAGTGCGCACCATCCTTGACTTGGAAAGGATGTGTTATGAATATAAAGGGCGCATTTATCCGTTAATCTCCACTTAGAGCAAGTAAGCTCTGGTATTTATTTTGCAGCCGGGAGATATTTCTATGGCAGACGAATCTAAGCAGTCTAAGCAAGTTGTCCATGAAAGAAAGATAAAAATGCCCACCGGCTTGACGGTTCACATGGACAACGATGTTAAATTAATGCTTGAATTTATGATGAGAAATATAAACTCATCAAAATGTATTAAAGTGGCTAACGCCGTCAAAGAATTGGCTCCGATATTTTTTCAACCATATATTGATGAAAACCTGTCCGCGGAAGAAAAGTTTATTCCGTTGGTTTTTCTTCCTCCAGATATTTCACAATAGGATGGGGGTTGTATATAGAGACTAATAACCTCCAAACATGCTGATGATCTCCTGGGTGTTCATCAGGGAATTTGTCAGAAGCGGGTAAGTCGCCTCCGTCATGAACCATTTCATACCCACAGACACATTGGTAAATTCCAGGATATATGGCCTTCTCTTTTGGACCATATGTTTCATTAAATGCTGAGTGAATACTTTCAGATAAACGTGTACCCTTTTGGATGAAGGCCATGGCTTCTCATCTCCTTTTCTGTGGGGATCGGGCAAAATCACCATAGCACAAAGGGGATGAGAAGCCCATGGGTTAAGCCTTATTCGTCTTCTCCATCGGGCTTAGTCAGTCCGCCGATAGGTGAGGCGCTTGCCGGAAATGCCTTTAAGTGCTTTTGCTTCTCGCATGGTGTCATCAAACCCGAGTTTTTCACGATGGTTAAAGCGAAAATCAAACTCGGTGGTATATCGATGTAAGTGGCAAGGGCTGACATGCTGATAGACGCCATAGATACCGCGCTTGAAGATGCTGAAAAAGCCCTCAACCGTATTGGTGTGCGCGTCACCCCTCACATATTCGCCGGTGCTATGCTTAACCACATCATGTTTTGCAAACTCCCGACCAATGGGTAAATATTGCCTTCCATCATCAGTCATAAGGTGTGCGCCTTGGGTAACTTGCTCTTTAAGGATCGGCTTCAGGGTCTCGGCGGTCACATTGGCGACGTGGAAAGAACGGACCTCTCCATTACGCTCCACAAGCGAGAACACGGCGTTCTTATGACCCCAACCACGTCTTATCTTTGCTCCCGGCTTATTCCCGACAAAAGTTTCATCAGCTTCAACCGGCCCGCTTCCCCCAAGCATTTCAGCAGTATCATTTTTCATGGCTTCGCGGATGCGGTGAGTCATAAACCAGGCGGTTTTATAGGTGACGCCCAAAGTTCGATGTAACTGATGGCTGGATATGCCTTTTTTGCTTGAGCAGAGCAGATGCGTAGCTAAAACCCATTTATGGAGGGGAACTTTGCTGCGCTCAAAGACGGTCCCGACCGTCACACTAAATTGCTTGCGGCAATCCCCACAAAAGAGCAATCCTGGACGCGCACCTTTCCCTTTCTCTTCACTCTGCGATTCGATGCGGCAAATACGCCCTGATGCTCCGCAATGGGGACAAACTGGGCCGTTCGGCCAGCGGATTGACTCTAGATGCTTTCTGGCCGCGTCCTCATCGTGGAATCTGGCATCATCAAAAATAGTGTCTTCCATAATTTATTTCCCTGTTTTAAATGAGTTAGATATACTATATATCAAGAAATGCATTTGTCAAGTATATATTCGCCTTTATTAAGTTTAAGATCTTCAGGGAAGGCATTTCCCGGGAGGGAGTAGGGGCCAACAGGCTGTCCCTGCTTCCTCCCTTATAATTTCCCTCCCCGCCGCCATTTCCCAAAGGTTGACAGGCCCCTTCTCTTCTGATAAACATAATTTTCTTCTCCTTGCTCTGGCTCCCGGAGACCAGGGCTATTAACCCATAAGGAGTCACAATGCGCCGCTATGAGTCCGTCTGGGTGGTCCAAGGCGACCTCCCGGATGAAGATGTGCAATCCACCATCGACAAGTTCAGCCGGATCATCTCCAGCCACGGCGGGACCTTGGTGGGCCTGGATGATTGGGGCCGGCGCAAGCTGGCCTACAAGATCAAAGGCACCACCAGGGGCTACTATATTTTGGCCGATTTTGCCGGCACCTCGGCGACGGTGAAGGAGTTGGAGCGGAACTACCGGATTGACGACCGTATCATCCGCTACCACACCGTAAAAAAATCGGACAAAGTCAACCTGGAAGCCCTCCAGGCGGAAATCGCCGCCCGGGCCCAGGCGGCTGCGCCCCCGGCAGCCGCGCCCCCGCCGCCGGCGGAGGCCGCGCCCTCTCCGGAAGCGCTGCCGGCCGCGCCTTCTTCGGAAGACGCGGCTTCGGAAGAAAAGACCCCCACCACAGCAAAGGAGGAGTAACCGGTGCCGGTAATGCCCCGCCGCAAGCGGAAACAATTCTATGTCCGGCGCAAGGTCTGCCGCTTTTGCGTGGACCAGGCGCTGTCCATTGATTACAAGGACGCCAACACCCTGAGACAATTTGTGACGGAGAGGGGCAAGATCATCCCCCGGCGGATTTCCGGGAATTGCGCCCGCCACCAACGCCGGGTCACCCGGGCCATCAAACAGGCCCGGCTGCTGGCCCTGATGCCCTACGTTCCCATGATGCCGCCTCCTTGATTCCCGGCTGGGAAAGGCCATAGTGGTTCGCAATTTCGCCATCTGGTGCCTCGCTCTGGTGGTTCTGCTCCTCTTCTTCTGGTGGGGCCGCCTGAGCCCTGTCGCCTCCTTGTTGGTGATCAGCTTATCGCCGCTGCCGGTTTATCTGGTGGGCCGCCGCCTGGGGAACCTGGCGGCTCTCTTTTTGGTCCTGGCCGTCTCTTTGCTGATCTTTTCCCTCAAGCCGGGATTGGCGATGGTCGTTGATTATTTGGGATTTGGGGAGCTTCTCCTCATGGGGTTTATGTTGAGCAGCCTGGAATCCCGGGGCTGGACGCCGGATCGGGCCATCATCCTCACCGTTCTGGGCCTGACTTTCATCAGCCTCCTATTTTTGGCAGGCCAGGGAATCATTTCCGGGTTGACCCCGGATGAGATATTCTCCCGGAAGGCCGGGGAAATAATGGAGATGTTATCCGGGGTTTTATCCGGAGCCGGAGAAACGCCGTCAGAGCTGAAGGTCCTGGGGATTTCTCTGGAAGAGATCCGGACGCTGATCCAATCTCTGTTGCCGTCCCTGGTGGTCACCAATACCGGGTTGATGGCCTGGATCAACGTGGTCCTGGCCCGGCAACTGATGTCTCTTCTGGGTTGGGTAAAGCCGGAGCCGCCCCTATATTACTGGTCAACCCCGGAATGGTTTATCTTTCCGGTCCTGGCCGCGGGGTTTCTCCTGTTGGTGCCGGTGCCCCTGTTGCGTCTGGTGAGCATGAACCTGCTGGTGATTTTGGGTTTGCTCTATTTCTGCCAGGGAGTGGCGGTGGTGGCCGCCTGGTTCCAGCGCTTCCGGCTGCCCCTGTTCCTCCGGTGCATCGGTTATCCTCTAATGTTTCTGCACCCCCTGTTTTTACTGGTCATTACCCTGGGGCTCATGGATATCTGGCTGGATTTCCGGCGGCTTCATCAGCCCTTGGACGCGTGAGGAGGATTCTGGTTTGAAGGTCATTTTAAAGGAGAATATCGCGGCTCTGGGCTCTGCCGGCACGGTGGTGGAAGTGACCCGGGGTTACGCCCGGAATTTCCTGATTCCCCAGGGCAAGGCCCTGGAAGCCACTCCCGGGAACCTGGCCCTGATGGAGCAAACCAAAGTCAAGTGGGTCCAGGCCGCGGACCGGGAGCGTGATGTCGCCCTGGCCCTGGCTTCCCGCCTGGAAGGGGTGACCCTGACCATCCCCCAGCGGGTGGGGGAGGCGGAGCGCCTCTATGGCTCGGTCACTGCGGCCATGATTGCCGCGGCCCTCGCGGTCCAGGGCCTGGAAGTGGACCGCAAGCAACTGGAGTTGGCGGAGCCCATCAAGCAGTTGGGCACCTACGACATCCCCGTGCGTCTCGCCCCGGAAGTAAAGGCCCAGATCACGGTGGAAGTGGTTCCCGAGAACGCTTAGATTCAAGAAAGGTTTGTGGGAGTGGGGCCAGAGCCCCCTAGGGCGGGCCTCCGGGCCCGCGTTTAGACCCTGCTCCTGCTCCCACACTACCCTCCCAGGTTCCCATACAAAAAAAATTGATACCCTTAAGAGGTTGGAGCCGGGGTTAAGGGCCAGCGGCCCAGACTTTCCAGCCTGGGGTGACCCCTTACCCCCTTCCTCAATTTTTTTTCGTTAGGATTCCCTGCTTCAAATCAACCGGCACCTTGTGTTAGAATAATCTAACCTCACTCTCCACCACTCCTGCTCATAATTTCAGTAATTTCAGGGGGATGTCCTCATGGCCAGAGTAAGCGGGCGTATCAATGTCGTCTCTCCGGAACCCGGACCGGCCGGGGCCACTCCCCCGGCCAGCCCGGAGGCGGAACAGTCGGTTCTGGGGGCCATTCTGCTGCGTCCCCAGGTCATGGACCTGGTGGCCGACACCCTCTCCCCCCAGGATTTCTACCGGGAGGCCCACCGCCGCATCTATCAGGTGATGCTGGACCTCTTCAATCGCCATGAGCCGGTGGACCTGGTCTCCGTCAATAATCTCCTGAAAGAGCGGGGCCAGCTGGAAGAGGTGGGGGGGCCGCTGTTTCTCACCGGCCTGAGCGAGCACGTGGGTATTGCCGCCAACGCCGATTATTACGCCCGCCTGGTGCACGACAAGGCCGTGCTCCGCCGCCTCCTGTCCTGTTCCCAGGAGATTGCCGGCGCTTGTCTCTCCCCGGTGGAGGACGTGGGAGAATTCCTGGATTGGGCCGAACACCAGGTCTTCTCGGTGGCGGAGGCCAAAATCCGCCAGGGCTTTCTTCCCATCGAAGGGCTGGTGAACCAGGAGATCGCCACCCTGGAGGCCATTTGGGGGCGGAAAGATGACGCCATCACCGGGGTGCGTAGTGGCTTTAAAGACCTGGACAACTATACCGCGGGCTTCCAACCCAGCGACCTGATCATCATCGCCGCCCGCCCCAGCATGGGCAAGACCGCGCTGGCCCTGAATGTCGCCTTCAATGCCGCCTATGATAAGCCCCAAACGCCGGTGGCCTTCTTTTCCCTGGAGATGTCCAAAGAACAGCTGGTGCGGCGGTTCCTCAGCAGCGAAGGCACGGTGGACGCGTCCCAGATCCGCCGGGCCGCGTTTCTAACTCACCAGGAATGGGCCAACTTGCAGGAAGCAGCAGGGAAATTGCTGGATTGCCAGATTTACATCGACGACACCCCCGCGGCCACGGTCCTGGAAATCCGGGCCAAGTGCCGCCGCTTGAAGGCCGAGGGGAAATTGGGCCTGGTGATCATCGATTATTTGCAGCTCATGCGGGGCCGGGGGAACGCGCCCAGCCGGGAGCAGGAAATCTCCGAAATCTCCAGGTCGCTGAAGGCCCTGGCCAAGGAACTGCATGTGCCGGTGGTGGCCCTGTCCCAGCTCAACCGGCGGGTGGAAGAGCGGCCCAACAAACGGCCGCAACTGGCGGACCTGAGGGAGTCCGGGGCCATCGAGCAGGACGCGGACGTCATCCTTTTCATCTACCGGGATGAGGTCTACCGGGAAGACTCCCCGGATAAAGGCACCGCGGAAGTGATCGTGGGCAAACAGCGAAACGGCCCCACCGGCAAGGTGAGGCTCTCCTTCCGGGATAAATACACTCGCTTCGACACCCTGGAGAAGGAAGAGCAACCCCTGACGTTTTAGTACGGTTTTTAGTTTTCGGTTTTCAGTTTTCAGTTAAAAAAATAAAGGGCCGGGGCAGGCAGGGCTTGAAAGCCCAGCCTGCCCCGGCCCTAAAAACTTAAGGGGTTGGGGGAGGGGAGTTTGAGG
>Ga0154668_1062_pt1 | contig 12763 bp, 9 predicted proteins | sample Rifle2008BG13ft_FD_116097 | JGI IMG/M metagenome (GOLD analysis project Ga0154668, IMG submission 116097) | Deltaproteobacteria bacterium RBG_13_60_28 | reverse complement strand
CGCGGCGGCAAAAGCGGTGAGATAGGTGCGCAGATGGGTGCGGGCGAAGAGGAGGACGCCGATTTTTTCGTCTTTTTGCAGGCCCGCGGCGGCTTCGGCCACCTCCCGGGCCAGCCAGCGGGCCTCCGACTCCCGGGCGGAGTCTTGGTCGGCCTCTAAAAACAGGGCCAGCCGCGGGGGTTCACTTTCACTCGCGCCCGGTCCGGGAGTGGCGGCGTGGAACTCCACCCCTTCCTGGGTGGCCCCGGCCATGACCGTGTCCCCGAAGACCCGGTTGGCCCAATTTGTCAGGGTGCGGGAGGACCGGAAATTGGCGGTCAGCAAAAGGGGTTCCAGGGGAAAAGTCCCGGCCCCGGCGCAAGGGAGGCCCTGGCGGGACTCCTGGAAAAGGCGCACCCGGGCCTGACGCCAGCCATAGATGGACTGCTTGGGGTCCCCCACCACCATCAGGGTGCGGCCGGTATCGCTCTCCCAACCTTCCAGCAGGCGGCAGAGCAGGGTCATCTGGGCCTCGCTGGTGTCCTGGAACTCATCCACCAGCAGATGCGTTAAACGGCGATCCAGGCGCAGGAGCAGGTCGCTGGGGTCTGACACGCTAAGCAGCCGGAGCGCGGCCTGCTCCAGGGCGATGAAGTCCAAAGCCTGCCTCTGGGCGCACATCTCCTCGTAAACGCTTAAGGCTTCCCCCAGGAGAATCACCAGGTCCTGGAGCGCGGCCACCTCTTCCGGCAGGGCCGGGGTGAGGTGCAGGTTCCGGCACTGCTTGAGGCCTTGGGCGACGGTGGGCGGGAGTTGTGGAATCAGGTTGGGCCAGGGGGTATTTTTAAAATCCGGGGGGAACCCCAACTTGGGGGTGAAGGCTTTGCGCAGCTCTCCCTCTTTGGTGAGCAAAACCCCGGCAATGGCCTGCCAGGGGGCCAGGTCTTCGGGGTGAACTCCGGGAAGCCGGGGGGGAAGGGCAGGGTTTTGCATGGCTTCATGGAAATCCGGCCAGGAGCGCCCCAGGTCGCTGGCGGCCAGACCCGTGGCCAGGTTTTCCAGCAAGGGGGATAACAGGAGTTGATAGCGCGCGGCCAACAGTTCCTCATAGCGGGCCGGGTCCCGGGTGTGGTGGGCCAGTTCCAGGAACTCCCCCAGGCAATCCCTACGCCCCAAGAGGTCCCGCAGTTCTTTTTCCAGGCGGGGCCAACTGTTGTTGAGGCGCACCAGTCGCCTGACCAGGGCTTGGCGGGCCGGGTCTGGGGAAGGGCGGGCGGCCAGGCGCCGCCTGCACTCCTCCAGGGCCTCCTGTTTTAGCCACCGGGCCTCGTCTTCCTCCAGCAGCCTAAACTCCAGGGGCACCCCGGCCTCCTGGGGGGCATAGGGGAGCAGTTGGGCGCAGAAGCTGTGGAAGGTCATCACCGGCAGGCGTTCCGGGGCCAGGAGTTCCTGGAGGGCCCCCTTTTTCTTGCTGTAATGTCTGAAGACCTGCTCCGCCAGCTCCAGGAGGCGGCGCTCCCAGGGAGGGGTTTGGGGGCCCGGGTCCTGGCGCTGCCAGAGCAGCTCCATCACCCGCTTTCTCAGCTCCCCCGCGGCCTTGCGGGTAAAGGTGAGGGCCAGCAGGGACTCCGGGGTGTCCACCCGGGCCAGGAGGGTGAGGAACCGGGCCAGGAGCACCGAGGTCTTGCCGGAGCCCGCGGGGGCCTCCAGGTGGAAGCTCCCTTTAGGGTTCAAGGCCCGGTCCCGGGCCTCCTGATCCAGGGGCAGGACCATCACTCCCCTTCCTCCTCGTCCGCAGGGGGTTCCGGGGGGATGAAGTCGCAGATGAGCAGGTAGGGACAATATTGGCAGGCCCCCTTCTCCTTCCCCTGGGGGGCCGGAAAGGGCTCAGGACGGAAATCCCCCGCGGTCAGGCGCTCCCCCAGGGCCACCAGGCGTCTTTCCCAATCGGCCACCACCCGGGCCCACTCGCCAGCCCGTTTAGGAAAATCCTCGTGCTGCAAATGCTTCTCCCGGGCCGATTTCAGGCCGATGAATCCGGCCTTGAGGGGGGCCTCCCCCTTGGCCGCCGCCACTTTGCCCTGCTGCACCGCGGCCAGATAGCCGGGGAGCTGGAATTCTTCCCCATCATCAAAGACCTTTTTCACCCCGGGAATTTCGCCGGTCTTGTAATCCCAGAGGATCAGGCCCTGGTCCCGGTGGTAATCGATGCGGTCGATGCGGCCTCTGAGCTTAAAGGGCCAGCCTGGCCCCTGGAGGCCCTGGAAGCGCTCCTCCAGGGCCAGCCAGCGCCAGCCCTGGCGATAGCGTTCCTGCTCCCGGCGGAGCCAGGCCCAGAGCAGGCCCTCCTCCCCCAGCCAGCGGTCCAATTCCGCCTGCCAGTGGAGGTCGGCCAGACGGTCTGCCAGGAGGCGGCGGGCCGTGTCTGCCAGCAACTCCCGGGCCTGGTCCCACTGTTCGTCCCCCCAAATATTTTGGGCCTCGAGAATCATTTTAAAATCTGCGGCAAAGCGGGCCAGCACCTTATGCAGGCGGTCACCCCGCTCCGTGGGGGGCAAACCTGCCTCAATTTCCGCCAGTTCCCTGATCTCCAACAGCACCTCCAGGAGGAACCGGCAGGCACAGCCGAGACCGGTCTGGGCCTGGGTGAGGGAGATCTCCGGGGGGAGGTGGATGGAGATGGGGGCCTCCGCCTCCGGTTGAATTATGCTTTCCGGGGCAGCAAACGCGGCCCGCACCCCGGGCGAACGCAGCCAGGCTGGGTGGGGCCGGCTGAGGGGAGATATTGCTTCCTCTTGCCACTCCCCCAGGTACATGGAAGTGGCCACGCCCTCCTCCTGGTCCGTAGTCCGGGGCCGGGTCAGGGTGATCCGGGGGGCCGCGCCCAGGAAGGTGTCGAAAAGCTCCCGGGCAAAGTGGTGTTGGCTCTGATAGGTCCCTCCCAGGACCTTTTGTTTTTCCCCAGGGCTCAGCAGGGGCAGGGGCCGGGGGGGCGGTGGAAAGACGCCGGCATTCATGCCCAGGCAGAAGACCCGGTCAAAGTCCAGGCCCCGCATCTCCAGGAGGCCCAGGACCTGAAGGCCCGCGTCCTGCACCCCCTCCCCCGGGAGGAGCACCTGGCGGGCGGCCAGGGTCAGCCACTCCCGGAATTCCGGGGCGGTGAGGGTAGTGTCGGCCAGGGCTCCTTGCAGCTCGCCCAGCAGGCCGATAATGCGGCTCCACTGCATGGTTTCGGCGCCATCCAGATCGTGAGGAAAGCCCAGAAGCTCCCAGACCCGCCGCAGCCGGGCCGCCCACTCCCGGCCCGGGGCCGATCCCGGGCGCAGCAACTCCCAGGCCTGTCCCAGCGCGGCCAGAACTTCCCCGTTTTCTCCGGCCACGTCGGCCTGGGCCGCCACCCGGCTTAAGCCCTCCCAGCCCCGCTCCACCCGGCGGTCCCGGAAAACGCGGTCCCACAAGGGCAGTTTAAGTTGGTGCGCCTGGAATACCCGGTAATAAGGAGACAGCAGGAGGGAGACCAGGTCTTCCCGGAGTTCTCCGCTGCTAATGAATTTCAGGGGTAGGAGGGCCGCCTGCCACAGGGGTGTTTCCGCCAGCACCGGGCCCTGGGAAAAATTGTAGGCCCAGCCTCCGGCACTTGCGGGAGGCCCCAGGAGTTCAGGCAGTAAATGGCGCAGTTCCGGCAGATAACTCTCCAGGGCCGGGGAAGTGAGGGCCAGCCGGTGCAGGGGTATGCCTTCCCCGGCCAGCTCCACCAGTCGGGCCGCGGCCCATTCCACTTCCTGACGCTGATCGGGGAGGACCACAGCCTGATGCACCGCCTCAGGGTTACCTTTCACCTGGAGAGGGACGACCGGAATCCGCCGGGCTACGGCTTTAAGCCAGGCCTCCTCCACCGGGGCCGGGGTCTCCAGGCCCACCACCAGAAGTTTCCGGGGCAGGGCGATCTTCCCCGTATCCAGGGCTTTAAGGAGATAGGCCGGCAACTCCCCGGGGGTGAGGCAACCGTCATCCCGGATGATTTCCCGGAATATCCCCATGATCCGTCGCCGCCAGGCCACCAGCGGGGTATCTTGGGGGTCGGGCTCTGAAGTGGAGAGCCGATGCCGGGCCAGGAGAGAATAGGCCTCGTCCAGGGCCTTGGCCCATTCCAGGTCAGGGGAGAGGCCCTCCAGGGAGGGGCCGGTTTCCAGGGCCCGGCACCAGCAGGCCAGGCGCTTCAGGGGTGAAGCCAAGGCCTCCGGGGGCCAGAGGGCTTGGTAAAGGTCGGCCCACCAGTGCCCCAGGGTGGTTAGGGGGAAGGGCTCCCAGGCGGCCAGGCCCCGCTCCAGGCCACGCTGCCGCTGCCGGTGCCACACCTGGCGGGCCAGGCGCTGATGGGGGACAATGGCCAGGGCGCCGGGGGGGGTCTCCTGGAGCAGGTAATCTTGTAATGCGGCGCTGGTGGAGAAAATGTGACGGGCCATGGATAGCCTTGAGAAAGAGGATACGAGGGCTATCTCCCCTTCCCCAATATCTTAATCGTGGTCAGAAGAGGAATCTTGCTTGGCTGTTTTATTTAAAAACTGCCGCAGTTCGTCCCCTTCCAGCACCTCTTTGTCCAGGAGGACCTGGGCCACCTTTTCCAGGGTTTCCCGCCGCTGCTCCAGGATTTCCGTAGCCCGGCGGTGGGCCCGTTCTATCAGGTTGGAGACCTCCCGGTCGATCTCCTGGGCCGTGGTCTCGCTGTAATCCTTGGTGCTTGGGGACATGATAGACTCCAGGAACAGCGGCCGCCGTTCCCGTTCAAAGGTCAGGGGACCCAATTTCTCGCTCATGCCGTATTCCCGGATCATGGACCGGGCGATGTCCGTGGCCCGGTAGAGATCGTTCTGGGCCCCGGTGGAAATCTCCTGGAAGTGCAGCTCCTCCGCCACCCGGCCCCCCATCATCACCGCCATGCGGTCCTCCAACTCGGTTTTGGTCATCAGGTAGCGGTCCTCGGTGGGGAGCTGCATGGTGTAACCCAGGGCGCCGATGCCTCGGGGGATGATGGACACCCGGTGCACCGGATCGGTGGTGGGCAGGGCCTCGGCCACCAGGGCGTGGCCGGTCTCGTGGTAGGCCACGATCTCCTTCTCCCGGGGATTCATCATGCGGTTGCGCTTCTCCAGGCCCGCCACCACCCGGTCAATGGCCTCCTCGAAATCATCCATCTCCACCGCGGTTTTATCTTTCCGGGCCGCGAGCAACGCCGCCTCATTGACGATGTTGGCCAGGTCCGCGCCCACCATGCCGGGAGTCCGGGCCGCCAGGGTGTTCAAGTTGACATCCGGAGAGAGTTTGACCTTGCGGGTGTGAATCTGGAGGATTTCTTCCCGGCCTTTCAGGGAGGGGCGGTCCACCAGAATGTGGCGGTCGAAGCGCCCAGGCCGGATCAGGGCCGGGTCCAGGATCTCCGGGCGGTTGGTGGCGGCCATGATAATCACCCCTTTCCGGGTATCGAAGCCGTCCATTTCCGATAACAACTGGTTCAGGGTGTTTTCCCGCTCCTCCGGGCCGCTCATGGGGCTCAATCCCCGGGCTTTCCCCACCGCGTCCAGTTCGTCGATGAAGATGATGCAGGGGGCCTTTTCCTGGGCCTGGGCAAAGAGGTCCCGCACCCGGGCCGCGCCCACCCCCACGAACATCTCCACGAAATCGGAGCCGCTCAGGCTTAAAAATGGGACCCCCGCCTCCCCGGCCACGGCCCGGGCCAGCAGGGTCTTACCCGTGCCCGGCGGCCCCAACACCAGCACGCCCTTGGGGATGTTGCCCCCCAGGGCCTGGAACTTGGCGGGAGTTCTTAGGTATTCGATGATTTCCTTGAGCTCTTCTTCCGCCTCTTCCACCCCGGCCACGTCCTGGAAAGTGACCTTGGTTTCGTCCTCCACGTAGACCTTGGCCTTGCTTTTGCCCACGGACATCAGGCCCCCGGCGCCGGTGCCGATCTTCCGGAAGAAATAGACCCAGATGACCACCAGCAGCAGGGTGGGGAGCACCCAGGAGATGAGGGAAGTAATCCAGGTCTTCTCTTGAACGGCCCGGTATTTGAGGCCCTGCCGGTCCAGGAGCTTGATGAGGTCCGGGTCATACACCCGGATGGTGAAAAACAGGATTTCTTTTTTGAACTGCTCCTTAAGCTTTTGGGGGAGTTTGGGGTCTTGCCGGGCCTTGCTGAGATATTCCACGCCTCCGGGCAGTAGATGCCCCTCGATTTTTTCCGAGAAGATCAAGAGGTCATCAACGCCTTTGCTCTCCACCAATTTGTGAAAGTCGCTGTAGCTGACGCTTTCCTGCCTGGGGGCGGTGAAAAACTGCTGGGCCAACACCAGTACCAGGATCAACGCCAGGAAGTACCACAGGGAAACCCGGGGGGAAAACCGGGAATTCTTTTCGGCCATGCGCACCTCGGACCGGCGCCCGCGCCGGTATCTTAACCTCTCAAAATATAATGGAGTTCAAGTTGATTGGCAAGTTAAGACACGGAGATTACTCGCTCCGGGGATTGCCTTCGAGTGCGGCCGCGCCTATGTTAAGCTAGACAATCGCGGAAAAGAGGTTAGGCCCATGCAGGCGATGCTCCTGGAATTTCCGGGGCCGGTTCTCGAAAACCCCCTGCATTTGGTGGAGTTGCCCACTCCCATGCCCGGGCCGGGCCAGGTTCTCATCCGGGTGGACTACTGCGGCATCTGCCACACGGATTTGCATACCGTGGAAGGGGAACTGCCCCTGGCCCGGCTGCCCCTGATCCCCGGCCACCAGGTGGTGGGCCGGGTGGTGGATAGAGGCCCGGGAGTTAAGCGCCTTCAGACGGGGGAGCGGGTGGGATTGGCCTGGCTGTACCACACCTGCGGCGCCTGCCGGTTTTGCGCCGAGGGCCGGGAAAACCTCTGCGAGGAGGCCCGGTTTACCGGCCTGCACCAGGACGGCGGCTACGGGGACATGGTGGCGGCTTATGAAGATTTTGTCTATCCGCTGCCGGCAGGCTTCCCGGACCCGGCCGCGGCCCCACTCCTGTGCGCCGGCATCATCGGCTACCGGGCCCTGCGGCAAAGCGGCATTCAGCCGGGAGGCCGCCTGGGGCTCTACGGTTTCGGGGCCTCGGCCCATATCGCCATCCAGGTGGCCCGTTACTGGGGCTGCGAAGTTTTGGTATTTACCCGCAGCCCGGGCCACCAGGAACTGGCCCGGCAACTGGGCGCGGCCTGGGTAGGCCAGGCCCAGGATACTCCTCCAGGGAAGCTGGACAACGCCATCATCTTCGCGCCCGCGGGCAACCTGGTGCCCCAGGCCCTCAAACACCTGGACCGGGGCGGCACCATGGCTTTGGCCGGCATCTATATGACCCCCATCCCCAAACTGGACTATGATCAAGATTTGTATTATGAAAAGACGGTGCGCTCGGTGACCGCCAACACCCGCCAGGACGGCCGGGAACTCCTGGACCTGGCGGCCCGCATCCCCATCATCCCCCAGGTGCAAATCTTTCCCCTGGAGGAAGCCAACCGGGCCCTCCAGCTCTTGAAGGCCGGAGAAATCGACGGGGCCGGGGTGCTGGCGGTGGCCCCTTAAATACAGTTTTCAATTTTCTCCTGAAAGGATGAGTGAGATGAGAAGCATCTACCTGCATCGGCTATTAATATTCCTATTGGCGATATTCATTCCCCTATCTTCTGCCAGGGGGGCTGAACCTGTTACCCCCACCATCAGCGTGGACGCAGAGGGCAAGGTCACCGCTAAGCCGGACATGGCCACCCTGACCCTGGAAGTGGAGACCCAGGCGCCCCAATCCCAGGCCGCGGCCCAAGAAAACGCCCGGGTCAGCGACGGCCTGCTCCAGGCCCTGAAAAAAATCCTGGGCCCGGAAGAAAAGATCCAGACCCTCAGCTATCGCCTCACCCCTGTGCGCTCTTACAAAGACAAGACCAAGCCCGGGGAGATCACCGGCTACCAGGCCATTCATCGCTTTAAAATGGAGGTCAGGGATCTGGCCCGCCTGGGGACCGTGTTCGACACCGCCTTGAAGAACGGCGCTTCCAGGGTCAACGGCCCTTACTGGGGCCACTCCCGGGCCGAAGAACTGCAACGCCAGGCCGCGGTGGAGGCCCTGGCCAAGGCCCAGCGCCTGGCCGCGGCCCTGGCCCAGGCCGGGGGGGTGAAGATCAAGGGCCTGCAACAGGTGTCCACCCACATGCGGCTCATTTCCCCTAGGGCCTCCGGGGAAGTTTTCGTGGCCGCCAAACGGGAAACCCCCACCCCCATGGAAGTGGGGGAAGAAGAGATCAAGGCCAGCGTCACCGCGGTATTTGCCATTGCCCCTTGAGGCCGGACCTAGGCTGCTAAGCACTAAGTCTTTACAATCAGGAGGTAAGTGGTTATTATTGGTCTAAGACCATTAACCGGAGGATCGAAGTGAAAGAATTAGTGGAAAAGGCCCTGGATAAAATCCGTCCCTTGCTGCAACGGGACGGCGGTGATATCGAACTCGTGGAAATCACCGACGGCATCGTCAAAGTGCGCCTCACCGGCGCCTGCAAAGGCTGTCCCATGTCCCAGATGACCCTGAAACAGGGTGTGGAACGCCTGCTCCTGAAAGAAGTCCCCGGCCTGAAAGAAGTACAGGCTGTGTGAGAAGTGGTGGTGGGGGAGGGGGCTAAGGGCCGGTGGCACAGGCGTCTCGCCTGTGGACCTTAGCCCCCTCCCCCAATCCTTTTTTAGGGGTCAGGGGTCAGGGGCCAGGGGCCAGAAAATCAGGTTTTCTTATCACTAACCCCTAACCCCTGAACCCTGGCCCCTATTAAGGCTTTGGAAGAATAGTGTGGGGGGAGGGCAGGGAGCTCGGCTCTCTGGCCCTCCCTTCAACTTTTTTCACACATGATAGGGATGGCCGGTTTTGATGGTCATGGACCGGTAGAGTTGTTCCAGGAGGACCAGCCGGCTCAGTTCGTGGGTCAGGGTGAGGCGGGACAGCGCCAGGCGTTCGTGGGCTTGATTCAGGGTGGCCCCATCCAGTCCCAGGTGGCCGCCGATGAGGAAGGCCAGGGGCCGGGCGTCCTCTTCCCGGGTGGTGAGCCAGGCCGCGAATTCTTCGGAAGTAAATTCTTTTCCCTGAGGGTCTAAAGCCACCACGTAAGCCCGAGGGGGAATCTGGGCCCGGAGGCGTTCTCCCTCCCGGGCCTTGATGATTTCCGGGGGCAGGTTTCCCTCTTCTTTTTCGGCGCGCACGCTTTTCAGGGAGAGTTTCAGGAAGGGCTGGAGGCGTTTCTGATAGAAGGCCAGGCCTTCCTGGATGAAGGCTTCCCGGGTTTTGCCCACCATCAGGATGGTGATATGCAGCATAGGGATCATAAGGGCGGATAGGTATCCGCCTGAAGGTGTCCTGGTGGCACAGGCGTCCCGCCTGTGCAGACTTATAGGGCGACCCGCGGCGTAGGCGCTAACGGCACCCCCGATAATTATTGCCCCTTAGTCCCCTCTTCCATATCCTTTTTCTCCAACAGCAAAAACCGGCTCTTCCCGGAGGCGATGCGTTCGCCGTCGCTGACGCGAATAATCTCCCCCTCCGCCTGGCGGCGGCTGCCGTTGGCGGTTTTAAGGATTCCCCGGGCCAGAATCTTTTCCCCAGGCTTGAGGGGCTTATGGAACCGCACTTCTATCCCCAGGGTGAGGCCGGGGCCGGCGAAACGCCACACTGCATGAGCCATCATCTCATCCAGGAGGGTGGCCAGGATGCCCCCGTGGATCACCTCCGTCCAGCCCTGGAACTCCTTGGGTAAGCTAAGCTCCGTGGCCGCGGCCATCGCCCCTTCGTCGTAGCGCACCGCAATCTTCAATCCCCGGGGATTGTCCTTGCCGCAGACAAAACAATAATTGTCAAAATAGGTGTTATCCATAATTTGTGGATGGGTTGGCGGGGGAGGGGGCTAAGGGGTTCCGGCGGGCGGGGACGCCCGCCCTACGGCCCTCCCCTCAATTCACTTCAATCTCCCTTCGGCGTCAGGCCCAGCAGGGCGGCGATTTGCTCCGCCAGGTCCTGGGTCTTCTTTTCCGGGTCTTTGGTTCGGGGCTTCAGCAGTTGCGGCCGGTTCTGGTATTCCGACTTGGGCGTGACCTCGAATTCCGGGGGGAAGGTGTCGTCAAAGTACATCTGCTGGAAGCCGATGAATTTCAGGTGATGGGCGGTGGCGTCCAGGACTCCGATTTCGTCTTTCCCCAATAAACCTTCCTTGATGGCCGCCCGGTAACCCGCCAGGGATTCGCCCCCCTGGGTGCAGGCGATGTGGCCGTGGCGGTTTGCTAAGAGCATGGAGTCCATGATCTCCTGCTCCGTCACTTCCACCACCGCCACCGCGCCTGCCCCGGCCCGGCGGGTGTATTCCTCCACCAGACGGATGACCCGGGGCATGGACACCGGCGCGCCGATCATCGCGGCCTGGGCCACGCTGGGCTGGACGGTTACGGGTTTAAAGACCCGCTTCGCTTTATCAGGCTCCAGGTAATAACGGAAAACCGGGTTGGCGTGGCGGGACTGGACCCCCAGGACCCGGGGCAGTTCGCCGATGATCCCCAATTCCTGGAGCCTGATAAATCCCTGCATAATGGCGGTGATGTTCCCGGCGTTGCCGATGGGCACGGCCACCACCTTATCTTCCAATTCGTAATCAAAATATTGGGCAATCTCGTAAGCATAGGACTCCTGGCCCCGGATGCGCCAGGGGTTCTTGGAGTTCAAGAGGGCCACCTGGTAGTGGTCCGCCAGGGACTCCACCACCTGCATGCAGTCGTCGAAGACGCCGGGAATCTCCAATACCTTCGCGCCGCTCCCCAGGGGCTGGGCCAGTTGCTGGGGGGTGACCTTGCCGTGGGGCAGCAGCACCGCGGAGGCCACCTGCTCCCCCAGGTAGGCGGAGTACAGGGCCGCGGCCGCGGAGGTGTCGCCGGTGGAGGCGCAGATGGCGAGCATCTTGCCCGCGCCGGGCTGGCGCACCAGGAAATTCAGGTAGCTCAAGGCCGCGGCCATGCCCCGGTCCTTGAAGGAGGCGCTGGGGTTCTGGCCGTCGTTTTTGAAATAAAAGGCCGCGCCCACCTCTTCCCGGAGGCTATCATTGGCCGCCACCTGGGGCGTATGGCCCTCGCCCAGGTAGATGATGTCTTCCAGGGGAATGACCGGGGCGATGAGTTCGTAATATAAAAAGATTCCCTTTAAAGCCGGGACATTGAGCATCTTCCGGTAATCGAAGAGCCGCCGCCAGAAGGTGCCGGGATATTCCCGGAGAAGGTACTGGTTCCGGTCTTCTAAAAGCAGCAGCCCCCGGCACTTCGGGCAGGTGTAGAGCAGCTCGCCGATGCCGTGCTCCCCGCCGCACTCCAGGCAGCGGTAAACCATGTCGCCGGTGGGGGAGGGGATGAGGTGGGGGCGGATGTCTTCGGGGAAATCTTGAGGTTTCAAGGGTCCTCCGCAGTTGAACTATTTTTGGCTATATCTTTCCCAAAATGGTTTTCTACTATGGTATATCTTCCTCGATTCTGAATGCTTCCTCTTGAACCATATTCTCTATGTTAACGAATTGCTCATCTATTGTCCAATATTTCTGTAAAACATTTCCTTTATCTTTCTCGCTCTTAATTAATTCAGCTCTTTCTAACCATTTTGCCATTCTATTTAAAGTAACCTTAGGTTTAAATTCTGCAAGTTTAATCTTGACTTCCTCCCAAAATAAATGAAATTCTGCATCACTTTCGACTACTCCAAATTCCATGCCACCTTCCTGGCGAAATTGTACCCATTTTAGACCATCGTCAGGAGACATTGCTGTAGGGCCTGATGATAAATCATGGATTATATCGAGTATATATTGGATTCTTGTAATTAGATCATCTGAGATAGCTTTTGCTAATTCGACTACTGTTTTATCTCTACCATTTAAGATTCTTTGACAAATTTGGACTAATGCTTCAATAGTTAATATATCAGCTTCTATCCCATATTTTACAAGAAAATCATTCGCTTCGTTTGCGGTAGAATAAGTGTGCAACACCGAAGGACCAACCCATAGTTTTTGGAAGATTGAGAAAATTGTTTGAAAATAAGTGATAGTTACAGGAGTTATTATTCTTTCTCTAAGGATGCCATTGTGATAAGCTTCATTTCTTAATTTGTGTCCCACCCTAAAGACTGTAGCATCAGAATGTTCAATTAATTTAAGATCGTTTAAGATAAAATTAAGTTTAGAATCAAAATGCTTTTTTATATCCTCCCTCTATTTAAAAGGATATTTGCTTGGCCTCATAGTTTTCCATTGATCGTCGTGTGTAAACTCGTATAAAGTTATACGATACATTATAAGTTCGGCAAAATTGTCAATGAGAAATAATGCAAGACGAGATGTTGTAGGAGCATCCTTGTCTATTAAATCACCTGCCACCTCAAGCTGTTCAATATCTTTAACAATATATCTCATAAAGTAACCTTAATATTATGAAGCCACACAATAATGGTGCATAGAATGCACCCTACATTTTAAGAGCACAGGCGAGACGCCTGTGCTACCAAATATAGGGCGGCCCGTGGCCGCCGTAAGAGGGATAGGTGCGCAGGGCGCACCCTACTCAGGTAGTCAGATGATACTTCTTCAGCTTGTACTGTAGCAGGCTTTTGGTGATGCCCAGCATTTCCGCGGCCCGGACCTGGACCTGGTTGCTTTGCTCCAGGGCCCGGCGGATCATGTGTTCCTCGATCTCTTCCAGCACTTCGTTGAGAGGC
>Ga0154668_1100_pt1 | contig 15141 bp, 17 predicted proteins | sample Rifle2008BG13ft_FD_116097 | JGI IMG/M metagenome (GOLD analysis project Ga0154668, IMG submission 116097) | Deltaproteobacteria bacterium RBG_13_60_28 | reverse complement strand
AAAAAATCAGCGCGCCGCACCTCCGGGCAGGATTTTCAGCAGATCCAGGTGATCCTGGAGATGGAAGCCCGCGTCCAGTTCCGGATTTTTGTAAGCCCCGAAGGTTACTCCCGCCCGCCGGGACACCATTAGGTCCACCGGCGCATCCCCGATGTATATGGCTTCGGCAGGCGCCACTTGGAAATGCTGGAGGATTTTCAGCAGGCATTCCGGGTGGGGCTTGGGCCTCTCCACCTCATAGCTGTTGACGGTTAAGTCGAAGAGGGCTTGAAGCCCCAGTTCCTTGAGGACCAGGGGCAGGCTCTTGCCCCGGTTGGTGGCGATGGCGGTGTGGTACGCGGGTCGCAAAGCCCCCAGGGTTTCCCGGATGTGGGGCTCCAGGCGCAGCAGGGACAAAAAGGGGCGGTTGTCCATGACCCGCTGGTACTCCTGGGCCTCGGCCCGCCAGGGGGTGCCTTGAAAGAGATGGTCGATGGCTTCCTGGGCGGTGCTGGTATGGACAAAGTCCAGTTGCCGGGGACTTAAGGGGGGCAGAGCGAATCTCTCCAGAATGTGGTTGTAAAACGCGGCGTTAGACCGGCGGGAGTCGATGAGGACCCCGTCGCAATCGTAGATAATCACCTTTAAGGGTCCCAAACTCTGGGCTGCGGTGAGGGAAATGGTAGCCACGTGGAGTGCCTGGAGGAAAAATTACCCCGGTTTATTCGGTAATCCGGCCTAATGGGCCAGAGGCTTGGGTGGTTCCGCGTTCTTTGCAAAAGCGTGGCCGCAGCCGGGACAGAAAAGGAAATCGGATTCCAGCTTCCGGGCGCACTGGGGACAGGTAATCAGGGGGTTAAGGGGTGGCGGCTCCGGGGGAGGATAATGCCCCCCCTGATGCCGGTGGTGCCCGCAAGCGGGGCAGAAGAGGAAATCAGACTCCATTTCCCGGTGGCACTGGGGGCAGATATTTAGGGGTTCCTCCTGATAACCTGCCCGGGGTAGATCTTCCTCCCAGCGTTGGCCGCAATGGGGACAGAAGGTGAACCTCTGCTCCACTTTATAGGAGCAATGGGGACAGAAAGATTCCCCGGGAGGCGGAGGCATAGGGGGGGGCAGGGGATGCAGCACCTGCTGATAATGCTGGGACATCTCGGAACTGGCCTGACGCAGCTTGGCCACCCATCTGCCGATTTTTTCCGCGATCTCCGGCAGTTTCTCCGGGCCGAAGAGGATCAGGGCCAGCACCAAAAGAAGAATGAGCTGTTCGAAGGAAATGCCGAACACACGCCACCCTAGTCAATCAGGCTTTAAAGCTGTGGCCGCAATGGGGGCAGAACGCGAACTCCTGGGTGAGCTCTTTCTGGCACTGGGGGCAGGTTTTGGCCTGGGGGTTGGCCGCGGGGGCGCCGGGTGCGGCTTTAGCCTCCTCCTTGGGCAGAGGCTCAGGCCCGTCGTCGTGAGCCTTTTTGAAGCTGCGGATGGCCTTGCCGATGCTCTCCCCCAATTCCGGCAAGCGCCGTGGGCCGAAGAGCAGCAAAACGATGACCAGGATGATGATGATGGTCCCCAGATTGTAACCGAACATGGCGCGCCTCTCGGATTTTTGCTAAAATATAACAAAATTTGCAGAAAAAACAAGAGGTAGAGTGTTGCCAAACGGGGAGAGAAAGAGGCAGGGGCCAGGGGCCAGGGATCAGGGGCCAGAGAGAGAACATATTATGACAAAAGGAGTTCGGTCATATCGGGATTTAGTGGCGTGGCAAAAGGGTATGGAATTGGTGGGGGAGATTTATAGAATAAGTCGAGACTTTCCAAAAGATGAAATCTTTGGCTTAGTTAGTCAGATTCGGCGAGCCGCTGTTTCTATTCCCAGCAATATCGCGGAAGGGCATCAAAAGCTGTCCCGGAAAGAATATCAATATTTTTTGGGTAATGCGCGTGCCTCATTGGCAGAGATTGAGACGCAAATCTTGATTGCCAAGGATATTGATTATCTTGGAGAAATAGAGATGAATCAGATATTGAATCTGTCTGCTGAATTAGGTAGAGTTTTAAATGGGTTGATAAATTCAATCAGGAAAAAGCAGTGAATCTGTCCACCTCGCCCTGGTCCCTGACCCCTAATATGTATTTCCTGGCCCCTGGCCCCTGGCCCCTGACCCCTAATCCGCCCCGGCCCTTAATAGACGGTCACTGAAATGACTGCTTCCTCCCTTTTCGCGCCGCCCCAGCCCCTGGCGGCCCGGATGCGGCCCCGGGAGCTGGCGGAGTTTGTGGGGATGCAGCACCTGCTGATAATGCTGGGACATCTCGGAACTGGCCTGACGCAGCTTGGCCACCCATCTGCCGATTTTTTCCGCGATCTCCGGCAGTTTCTCCGGGCCGAAGAGGATCAGGGCCAGCACCAAAAGAAGAATGAGCTGTTCGAAGGAAATGCCGAACACACGCCACCCTAGTCAATCAGGCTTTAAAGCTGTGGCCGCAATGGGGGCAGAACGCGAACTCCTGGGTGAGCTCTTTCTGGCACTGGGGGCAGGTTTTGGCCTGGGGGTTGGCCGCGGGGGCGCCGGGTGCGGCTTTAGCCTCCTCCTTGGGCAGAGGCTCAGGCCCGTCGTCGTGAGCCTTTTTGAAGCTGCGGATGGCCTTGCCGATGCTCTCCCCCAATTCCGGCAAGCGCCGTGGGCCGAAGAGCAGCAAAACGATGACCAGGATGATGATGATGGTCCCCAGATTGTAACCGAACATGGCGCGCCTCTCGGATTTTTGCTAAAATATAACAAAATTTGCAGAAAAAACAAGAGGTAGAGTGTTGCCAAACGGGGAGAGAAAGAGGCAGGGGCCAGGGGCCAGGGATCAGGGGCCAGAGAGAGAACATATTATGACAAAAGGAGTTCGGTCATATCGGGATTTAGTGGCGTGGCAAAAGGGTATGGAATTGGTGGGGGAGATTTATAGAATAAGTCGAGACTTTCCAAAAGATGAAATCTTTGGCTTAGTTAGTCAGATTCGGCGAGCCGCTGTTTCTATTCCCAGCAATATCGCGGAAGGGCATCAAAAGCTGTCCCGGAAAGAATATCAATATTTTTTGGGTAATGCGCGTGCCTCATTGGCAGAGATTGAGACGCAAATCTTGATTGCCAAGGATATTGATTATCTTGGAGAAATAGAGATGAATCAGATATTGAATCTGTCTGCTGAATTAGGTAGAGTTTTAAATGGGTTGATAAATTCAATCAGGAAAAAGCAGTGAATCTGTCCACCTCGCCCTGGTCCCTGACCCCTAATATGTATTTCCTGGCCCCTGGCCCCTGGCCCCTGACCCCTAATCCGCCCCGGCCCTTAATAGACGGTCACTGAAATGACTGCTTCCTCCCTTTTCGCGCCGCCCCAGCCCCTGGCGGCCCGGATGCGGCCCCGGGAGCTGGCGGAGTTTGTGGGCCAGCAGCACCTGGTGGGCCCGGGCCGTTTGCTGTGGCGGGCACTGAAGGCCGGGCGGCTCTTTTCCTCCATGATTTTTTGGGGCCCGCCGGGTTCAGGCAAAACCACCCTGGCCCGGGTCATCGCCCGGGCCCTGGACTGCCAGTTCCACAGCCTGAGCGCGGTCATGTCCGGGGTGGCGGACCTGCGCCGCCTGGTGGAGGAGGCCCGGACCCTCCAGGCCCAGGGCCGCCGCACCGTGGTCCTCATCGATGAAATCCACCGCTTCAACAAGGCCCAGCAGGACGCGCTCCTGCCCCACGTGGAGGAGGGGCTCCTCACCCTCATCGGCGCCACCACCGAAAACCCCTATTTTGAGATCATCGGACCCCTTCTGTCCCGGGCCCGGATATTTATCTTCGAACCCCTGCAAGAGGAAGAACTTCTCACTATCCTGCGCCGGGCCCTGACGGACCGGGACCAGGGCCTGGGCGGCATGGCCCTGGAGGTAACCGCAGAGGCCCTGGCCCATTTTGCCCGCCTGGCCGGAGGCGACGCCCGCCGGGCCTTGACCGCCCTGGAGTTGGCGGTTATGAGTACCGCGCCGGACGCCCAGGGGGTTGTCCGGGTAGACCTGGCGGTGGCCCGGGAGTGCATGCCCCGGCGGGACCTCCTCTACGATAAGGAGGGTGACGCCCACTACGACACCGTGAGCGCCTTTATCAAGAGCGTGCGGGGCTCCGAGCCGGACGCGGCCCTCTACTGGCTGGCCCGGATGCTGGAGGCGGGGGAAGACCCCCGCTTCATCATGCGGCGGCTGCTGATCCTGGCCTCGGAGGACGTCGGCCTAGCCGACCCCCAGGCCCTGGTGCTGGTGGCCGCGGCCTCCCAGGCCTTCAATTGGGTGGGGCTGCCGGAGGGCCAGTACCACCTGGCCCAGGCCACCCTCTACCTGGCCCTGGCCCCTAAGAGCAACTCTACCCTGGCCTATTTCCGGGCCCAGGCGGCCCTAAAGGAAAAAGGCGCCACCAAGGTCCCCACCAGCCTCAAAGACGCGCACCGGGACCGGCAGGGCCTGGGGCACGGCCAGGGCTACCTCTACCCCCACGACTTTCCCGGCCACTTCGTGCCCCAGGACTATCTGCCGGAGGAACTGTCCGGGGCGAGCTTCTATGAGCCGGGGGAGGAAGGGGAGGAGCCGGAAATGGTGGGCCGGTGGCAGGCCTTTAGGAAAAAAGGTGAGAATCCGGGCAGCGGCGGGGAAACCCCAGGAGAATGAGTCTATGGATATTAATTCGTTAGGAAATGGGGTAAGATAGGGCAAAAGTTAATCGGTCGTGGTCGGGTTGCGGGCGGGTGTCAAATCTAACCTGACGCAGCAACTCAGCAAAATCCCAAAAGGAGATAAGATATGAAATTTATGCGGCTGATACTCATCCTGGTTTTGACCCTGGCTTTGCCGCTGGCAGCCTCAGCGGCTGGAACTGAAGACCCATATTATAGACAGTGGGCCAGCTTCAAGGTTGGATCGAGTGTCTCCTTAGACGGGACCGCGACATCGTCCTCTTCAGGCAATAGTAGCTTTAAGCAAACCATTACCCTCAAGGAAGTGAAAAGTGATTATTTGATGGTTGGCATATCCAGGGTGGAAGGATCGAAGCGCACTGATAAATCAAAGAAGGTCGAGAGATTCCTCGGTAAGAAGGATAAGCTGGAAGACCTCGGTCAGGAGGATATTACCGCGGCCGGGAAAAAATTTAAATGTCATAAGTATAAATTGACCTACTTTGATAACGATGGAAAAGAGATGATCTCTTTTACGTATTGGTTTTATCCGGATATCCCGGGGGCGGCGAAGATCCACGCCCAAGCGAAGAACCCGGCTGGCAATACCACTGATACCGTCACCCAAACCGCGGTGAGTTGGCAAAAGAAATAAGAGATGGCGCCTAAGGCGGCCGCGGCAAAATAGATAGCAAGGAAAGCCGGCCCGGGAGGCGGCTCCGGGAAGAAATTAACCATGTGCACACCGGGCCTTAGCCTGCGCCTGTCGGACGCCTTGGGCCTCCCTATCTCCCTCCGGCAAAAAGCCCCTTTAAGAAATCTCAATCTGTACGGAAAAAATTTTTTGGTACTGTAAATTTTTTTCAAAACTGCTTTAACCTTGTCAGAGGCCAACATCGGGATTCGGGGAGATAAAGTAGGGGCAACCCGGCCTCCCAGTCCCTGGACAAATTGAGTGGGAAGATTTATATTATGGATGGATTAACCAAGGGGGAGCACCGCTTCATGGAGGGGTGCAAGCCATGTCCAGGATCATTTTTGCCGACGGTGAGCCTCATATCCAGCGGTTGTTTCTGGAGGAACTGCAGGAAGAAGGTTATGAGGTGGAGGTGGCCGGAAACGGCGCCGGGGTGATGCGCCTGGTGGACGCGTTCAAGCCGGACGTGGTCATCATGGAACTCTTGCTGCCGGATATGTCCGGGGTGGAGACCGGGCGCATGGTCAAGGGCACCAAGAAGGATACCCGGGTGATTTTCTATTCCCATTGTATCCCTCCCAGTGACCCTGCCGCTTTGGGGGCGGATGCCTTTGTGGTCAAGTCCCACGACCTGGCCCGTTTAAAGGAGGCGGTGCGTCGCGTCTTGCCTGTAAAATAGCAGTCGCCCTGGAGTAAAGCCATGGCCATCATGGAGATCAACGTCATTCCCATGGGATTGGGCCACCCTAGTGTGGGCGATTATATCGCCGAATTGGTCAAGTATCTCCGCCGGGAAAAGATCCCCCACCTCCTCACCGACATGGGCACCCTGGTCCAGGGAGACCCCTCCCGCCTGCTGCAGGTGGCCCAAGCCTTGCACGAACTGCCCTTCTCCCAAGGGGTGAAGCGCGTAATCACCCATATCACCATCGACGATCGCCGGGATAAGGAGGTTTCTTTGGGCGATAAGATCACCGGGGTACAGGCCCGTCTCGCCTAAATAATTATGGCCCATAACAATCACGACTACTACCGCATCCTGGAAGTGCCCCGGGATGCCTCCCCCGAAGAAATCAAGAAAAAATACCGCCAGGTGGCCATGAAGTACCACCCGGACCGCAATCCCGGGGACAAGGAGGCGGAGGAGCGGTTCAAGGAGGCCGCGGAGGCCTATGAGGTCCTTCGGGACCCGGAAAAGCGGCGCCTCTATGACCGCTACGGCCACGAAGGTGTGTCTTCCACCGGCTTCACCGGGTTCCGGGATTTCTCCGACATTTTCCACGCGTTCAGCGATATCTTTGGGGATGTCTTCGGCTTTCAGGGGCCCACCGGGCTGCAGCCCCAGGCCGGCACCGATCTGCGCTACGATCTGGCCCTGGATTTCATGGACGCGGCCCTGGGCACGGAAGTGACCCTGGAGGTGCCCCGCACGGTCAACTGCGGCACCTGCGGGGGCAACGGCGCCAAACCCGGCACCCAGAAGATTCCCTGCCCCCAGTGCGGCGGCCGGGGCGTGGTTTCCCGCAGCCACGGCATCTTTCAGATCACCACCACCTGCTCCCGCTGCCAGGGGCTGAAAGAGTTCATCTCCGAACCTTGCCCCACCTGCCGAGGCGAAGGCCGGGTCCGGGAAAAGAAGAAACTCAAGGTCAAAGTCCCCCCGGGCATGGACAGCGGCACCCACCTGGTCATGGCCGGGGAAGGCAACGAGGGCCTTTTCGGAGGGCCGCCGGGGGATCTTTATATTATCCTCCAGGTGCGCCCCCATGATTTGTTCCGCCGGGAGGGCTACGACCTGCATCTCCAGGCGCCCGTCTCCTTTGCCCAGGCGGCCTTGGGAACCCGGCGCACCATCCCCCTTCTCAGCGGCTCCCGGGAGATAGTCATTCCTCCCGGCACCCAACCCGGGGAGACCATCCGCCTGAAAGGGGAGGGAGTGCCCTATCCCAAAGGCTCCCGCCGGGGCGACCTGCTGGTGGAGGTGCGGGTGACCATCCCCCGGAATCTGACGACCCGGCAGCAGGAACTGTTGCAGGAGTTGCTGGAGGAGGAGCCGGGGGTCCAAAACGGGGCTCAATCCCCGGTTTTGGAAGCTGATAACCAGGAAGGCTTTCTTAAAAAGATGTGGAATTCCTGGAAAAATCGCGATCAGAAATAGCGGTTTTGCAGTTACCCCCGGAAATGCCAAGGCCCCGGCCTTTCTTTCGCCTCCCTCCGCAACCCGCGTCTAAAGGGGATTCACCACCTGCAAGGATAGCTCCGAAAAATTGATTCCGGGGCAGGGCGCTAGGGGAGAGGCCCGGAAAACTATTTCGTTTGGCCTCTTTTTTCCCCGCGGTTAATGGTTATATTTTTGAAAGAAGAATGGTAACTCCAGGAAGGGGCCGAACTATGCCCGTTGACCTGAACCTTCTCATCGGTGGCGCCGCCGGCCAGGGCGTGCACGCCATCACCCTGCCTTTGGCCAAGGCCCTGATGCGCCAGGGTTATTGGGTTCTGGGCGTCCAGGATTATCAATCCCGCATCCGGGGCGGCCACCTGTTCAATAAGGTGCGCCTGGCGGACCGCCGCCTTTTTTCCTCCCGGGAAGGGGTGGACCTCCTCATCGCCTTGAACCAGGAGACCGTTACCCTCCACCAGCAGGAACTTTCCCCCCAAGGCCTCATCATCTACGACGCCGCAGAGGTCAAGGAACTCCCCGGGGATGTCCCCTCTTTGGCCCTCTCTCCGGAGAATTTACTGCCCGGCGCCGCGGAGAAAGCGGAAATCGCAGTGAACGCCGGGGCCTGCGGCGCGGTGCTGGGTCTGCTGAGGGTGCCCCTGGCCCCCATGCTGGCCCTGCTGCAAGAGACCTTCGGGGGTAAGGGCGCAGAGGTGGTGGAGTGGAACGTCCAGGCCGCCACTAAGGGGTATGAGCAGGCCGGGGCCCTGGCCGGGGGGCTCCAGTTCATCTGCGGCTATCCCATGACCCCCTGGACCAGCCTGCTGAACGCCATAGCCCTGCGGGCGGAACGCTATAACGTGGTGGTGGAGCAGGCCGAAGACGAGATCGCGGCCATCAATATGGCCATCGGCGCCTCTTATGCCGGGGCCCGCGCCTTGACCGGCACCTCCGGGGGCGGTTTTTGCCTGATGACCGAGGCCCTGGGATTGGCCGCGGTCACGGAAACCCCTTTGGTCATCGTGGTTTCCATGCGCCCCGGGCCCAGCACCGGTCTTCCCACCCGCACGGAGCAGGGGGACCTGAGTTTTGTGCTCTACGCCAGCCAGGGGGACTCCCCCCGGGCGGTTTTGGCCCCCGGCACCCCGGCCCAGGGTTTCGCGCTCACCGCCAAGGCCCTGAATTGGGCCGACCGCTATCAATTACCGGTGATTATCCTCACTGACCAATATTTCGGGGACACCCAATTCACCCACACCCCCGGGGAATTCCCGGAGGTTCAGGTGGACCGGGCTTTGACCACCGGACCATCTTCAGGGACATACGAACGTTACGCCTATTCTGCGGACGGCGTCTCCCCCCGGCGGGTGCCGGGATTCGGCCCGGACCTGGTGGTGGCCGATTCCGACGAACACACTCCCGACGGGCACCTCACCGAGGATCTGGCGGTCCGGGTTAAGATGCACGACAAGCGCCTCCGCAAGCTGAAAGGCCTGGTTCAGGAGATGGGGGGCATCACCACCGCGGGGGACCGGGACGCGGCCCTGACCCTGATCTGCTGGGGCTCCAGCCTGGGGCCGGTACAAGAGGCGGTGGCGCGCCTTGAGGGGGAGAAAACCCCGGCCCGCATGGTGCATCTCAGTGAACTCTGGCCCTTCCCCGCCGGGCCCGTGGCCGCCGCCCTCAAGGGGAGCAAAAAGCTGGTAATGATAGAGATGAACGCTTCCGGCCAGCTTAATCACCTTTTGCGCCAGGAGACGGGGATCAAGGTGGATCACCTGGTGCTGAAGTATGACGGCGCGCCCTTTACTCCGGAATATATCCTCCGGGGCTTGTCCGGGATGGTATAAAGCTTTTCTTCCGGGAAAAGATGTAGTACTATATTCTCTCTTTCTTATAAGAGTCCGCCATGTTGCCGATAGAGTTATATGAAGGTCTAGAGTCGGCCTGGTGTCCGGGGTGCGGCAATTTTGCTCTGCTCAAGGCCTTTAAACAGGCCCTGGGGGAGCTGGAAATTCGGCCCCAGGATCTTCTGGTGGTGTCGGGGATCGGCCAGTCCAGCAAGTTCCCCCACTACCTTAAGTGCCACACCTTCAACGGCATCCATGGCCGCACCCTGCCGGTGGGCACCGGCGTCCGCCTGGCCAACCCGGAGCTCAAAGTGGTCTGCGTGGCCGGGGACGGGGACTGTTACGGGGAAGGAGGCAACCACCTGCTGGCGGCTCTGCGCCGCAACGTGGATCTGACGCTGGTGGTGCACAATAATCAGATATACGCTCTGACCAAGGGCCAGGCCTCACCCACCACCGACCAGGGGCAGAAGACCACTTTGCAACCCCAGGGGGTGCCTTATCCACCTCTGGCGGCCCTGGCCCTGGCTGTGAGCCAGAACTGCTCCTGGGTGGGGCGGGGCTCCGCCACCGATCCGGGACACTTGCAAGACCTCTATAAACAGGCCATTACCCATCGGGGTTTTGCCTTGCTGGAAGTATTGCAGCCCTGCGTGAGTTTCAACCGGGTGAACACCTATCAATGGTACCGGGAGCGGGCCTACCGGGTGGAAGAGAGCCCCGGTTATGACCCGGAAAATGAACTCTGGGCCTACCAGAAGGCCAAGGAGTGGGGGGAGAGCATCCCCATCGGAGTGATCTACCGCCACCCCCGGCCCATCTTGGAAGAGGCCCATCCGGCCCTGGCGGCCGGGCCCCTGGTTAGGCAACAACCTAAGCGGGACCTTAACCAGCTTCTGGCTGATTTCTTTTAGAGAGGAGAGGACTATGGCGGCTGGCAAAGAGTTGACTTCCTGGGATATCGTCAGGGAGCCCAACCACATCCTCTTGGAGGAAGATTACGGCTCCAAGATGGAACTTTTGATTTATCTGCTCACCTGGGGGGTGGAAATCGGGCTGACCTTCGTCTTAGCCGTTACCTACTTGAGGGGTTAGGAAAGGACTGGGAGACAAGGATTAAGGGAGCCGGTGGGCATGGATAACCGGACCTTCTGAGGGATTTTGCTTTAGGTTCGGCCCGCAATTTTTTCCGGAGAAATCTTAAAAAATTCGGAAAAATTTTTTTTAAGTCTTGGTTGAAAAAAAGGCGGGGCTGGCATACAATTTAATAAAATTTTCACAAATCAATTTTTTCGGCAAAAGTTCGGTAAAAGGTCGGGGATCCGACTAAAAATTCGACGCGGGGCAGGAACCCACCATACCTGGGGGTTACCACGGGCACTGGCAGAAGGAAGTTCGCAGAGCCTAGAGGAACCTGGTTGGCAGGCTCAGGGAGGTTGGGAAGCTTATGATTAACGAACTACTAGCCCCAGGCGGCAGCCTGGAAATGGCGGAGGGCGTTTTTAAAAACGGCGCTAACGCCGTGTATGTGGGTGCCAAAGGCTTTAGCCGCCGTAAATGTGAGTGGGAACTGGAAGACAGCCAGATTGGCGAAGCCGTGCGCATCGGCCAGGCCTACCAGGGGAAAGTGCGGGTGGCCCTGAATGCTGAGATCCCGCCGGAAAAGCTGCCCCTGGTGCTTATGAAGGTGGAGAAGTACGCCGGCTTCGGCATTGAAGGGGTGATAGTCAAAACCCCGGCGGTGATGCAGGAGATCCACCGGCTTTTCCCGGAGTTGGTCATCCATGCCAGCGTTGGCTGTAATATTCAGACCCAGGCAGACATGGCCCGGTATCAAGCCTATGGCGCCACGCAGTTGGTAGCCTCCACGGAAATCAACACCGTGGAGAAACTGGCCCGGTTCAAGGGGGAAGCGGACGCCCTGGGATTGAAGACGGAGGTTTTGGTCCACGGGAACCGCTGTATCGGCGGCGTGGGGAACTGCCTGTTCCACGAACTAATTGCCGACACCTACATCCGGAAGGTTTATCATGATGAGGAGGGCAATGAGATCGTGGAATACGAAGGCTGGCCGGATCGGAGCGGCAGTTGCTTCCGGCTCTGCCTGTTGACCGATGAACAGCGCCGTAAGGTGCTGAGCCGGCGGGGGCAACCCGGGCACGTCATCGAAGCCCTCAACGAGCGCATCCACAGCCAACCCAACGTGGCCTTCGCCATCCTTGGCGATGAACTGAAGGCCTACCTGGACCTGGGGCTGGCCACCATCAAGGTCCAGGGGCGGGAGTACGCGGTCTCCATGATCTCCCGCATGATCTGCTGTTATCGCCAGCTCATCGACGCCCATCAGCGGGGTGAAGACATCAACGCCACTTTTTATCAGCGCATCCAGGACCGCCTGGCCGCGCTGGTCAGGAAGCGGGATGAGGCGCGGCTGGCCAAGACCAGGGAGCTGCACCGGCACATCGTCGGGGTCTGATTTTTAGCATTTTTGTCAGAACCGTAAAATTTTACTTTATTGTATATCAAAGCCTGCCTTATAATTAGGGCGGGCTTTTTTTTGCTCAGGCAAATAATTAAGCGACTTATCGTCCCTGAGAGACGCCTATGCCCATCAACAGACTGCGGGTGACCAGGATTGGTTAAGTTCTCTAGTTCCCGATTTCTGGCAGGGGCCTTACTGTGGGCCCTGGTGGCCTGGGGGAGCTTCTATAACCTGGCCAATTATCCCACCATCTGGTGGGATGAGGCCATCTTTTCCGAAACCGCCGCCAACCTGGTGCAGCACGGGCGGTACGCCTTCACCGTCCAGAGTCCCAACCACCTCTCCGATTTGGACTATCGCATCAGCGCCGGCCCCGCGGTCATCCTGCCGGTGGCTCTGGCCTACAAGCTCCTGGGGGTGGGGGTGAGCCACGGCCGCCTGGTGGCCGGGGCCTATCTGGTCCTCGCCTTCCTGGCCCTCTTCCTGGCGGCCCGGCGCCTCTGGGGGCCCGTCGCGGCCCTGGGCGCGGTGGCCCTGGCCTTCGGGGGGACCGATGTGCTTTACTGGGGCCGCTCCGTCCTCGGCGATATCCCGGCCCTGGGGCTTTTCCTCCTGGGGCTCTGGTTTCTGTCCCGGGGCCTGGATTCCCCCTCCCTCGCCTCCCTCTTTGTGGGAGGGATTTTTTTGGGACTGGCCTTTGACGCCAAGGAATTCTACGGCCTGGCCTTTATCCCCCCCTTGGTTCTCCTGGCCCGGCAGTGGTGGCGGGACAAGGCCCGGCTGCTGAAAGCCCTCCTGGCTTATGGTCTGGGGGCCGCCCTGCCCCTCCTGGCGTATCTCCTCCTGAAAGTGCTCATCCTGGGGAGTCTTAACGCCGCGGTGTTCCATTTCCTGCATCAGAAAAAACTTCTGTGCCACGAGTTCTTTACGCCCCTGACCATCGGCCGTATTTATCCCGAGAGCCTGTTATATATCCTGGGGCACCCCCTCTTCTGGTTGGGAGCCCTGGGGGCCTATGCCCTCTGGAAAAAGGGAAACTCTTCCTGGGGGGAAAAGCTCTGGCTGTGGAATTTTTTGCTCTGGAGCCTAATTTATCTCACCGCGGTTTGGTGGCAACGCTTCGCCCTGCCGGCCTTATTTCTGGCCAGCCCCCTGGCGGCCCTGTTCCTGGGGAGAATCATCGTGCGGTTGAGCGCCTTTCTGGCGCAACCTCCCCGCTGGCTGGCCCCGGGGATTGTGGCTATGTTTCTGATTTTGTTCTACCCTTTCCCCGCCGTGGAATATCTGAACCAGATCTTTACCCGCACCGCCGATTCTCCCTACCGCCTGGTGCATTACCTGAAGACGCATGTGCCCCGGAATTGCCTCATCGAAACCCCGGAGTACGAGCTGGTCTTTTTGACCGATGATTACCCCATCCACGTGATGCCCGCCTATTATTTTGTGGAGTCCACGCCGGAGCGGATAGTGCTTTTGAATCCCCGGGGAAACCCTTATGACTTCAACCGGGTGGGGGCTGATTTGCTGATTTTGGGCTCCTTTGGCAAGAGTGTGTTTAAGCAGGTCTATCCCCCGGCCCGCATCGCCCGGAAGTGGCGCCGCATCGCCCAGGTGGGGCATTATGACATCTATGTCTCCCGGAGGCGGGGGAACAAGTTGCTGAAGACGCTGGCCTCCCAGGTGGCCCCGGCCCGGCTTGACGTGCAGGTGAAGCAAAGTTATAGTGCCTTTAATGCCCCCCCGCCGCCTGATACGTACTATCATTGAATTTCGCCGCCATTACCGGTCTCTTCGCCCCGGGGACGCCGTGCTGGGCCCCTTGCCCTGGAGGGCGGGGGAAGAGGCCAAGCTCCTGGACCTGGTGGACCGGGGCGTGGCCTTTTTTCCCTCGGCCCTGGCCCAGATGCTGGCCCGCTCCAAGGTGGCCCAGGCCGAAGTCCTGGGGGAATTCATGGTGCCCGGCACCTTCGTGGCCTACAGCCTCCCGGACCTGGCCCGCCATCTGGAAGAGATTCACGCCTTAGGCGGCGGCCAGTTGGTCACCAAGAGGGACCAGGCCCATCTGGGGTTGGGGGTGAGTCTCTGGCCGTCCCTGGAAGCCCTTTACAGCCTGGGGGGCCTCCAGGGCCTGCCTTATCCTCTGGTGGTGCAACCATTCCTGGCCGGGGGCCGGGATCTCAGGGTGGTGGTATTGGGGGACTATGCCGAGGCCTATGAACGTCAAAACCCCTATAGCTTTCGCAAGAATCTCTTCCAGGGCGGCTCCTCCAGGCCGGCGCCCCTCACCCCGGAACTTCTGGCGTTCTGCCGGCAAGTCATGGCCCGGGGGAGATTCCCGTATGCTATAATGGACCTGCTGGCCTCTGCCTCCGGAGAATTTTTTCTGGGGGAGATCAGTTTAAAAGGGGGCCTCACCGGGGCCCGCCTCAGCCAGGCCGAATTCCGGGAGCGGGTTAAGGGCCTGGAGGAGGATTTTGGACGCCAATGGGAAAGCTCTTAGAAGACCCCACCTTACGGGACCGGGTCCAGGTCTTTAAGGACCGGGCCGAGGCCGGACGCCTGCTGGCGGCCAGGCTCCTTCCCTATCAGGGACAAGGGGTGCGCGTCTTTGCCATCCCCGCGGGTGGAGTGCCGGTGGCCGGGGAGATCGCCCGGGCCCTGCAAGTGCCCCTGGACCTGGTCATCGTCCGCAAGATCCAACTTCCCTGGACCACGGAGGCGGGCTTCGGGGCCCTGAACCCCGCGGGGGAGGCCATCTTCAATCAGGAATTGCTGAATCGCCTGCAAATGACCCCGGCAGAGATAGACATCCAGGTGCAACAAACCCTGGCCACTTTGAAGAACCGGGAAAAGCGGCTCCGGCATAACCGCCCCTACCCGGACCTGGCCGGGGCCCCGGTCATCGTGGCGGACGACGGTTTGGCCTCGGGCTACACCATGCGGGCAACCATTAGTTTCTTGAAAGGCAAGGCCGCGGGGAAAGTCATCGTCGCGGTGCCCACCGGCGCAGCCCACACGGTGGAGGATCTGCTCCCCCTGGTGGACGAACTGGTCTGCCTCAACGTCCGGAGCGGCTGGTCCTTCGCGGTGGCGGAGGCCTATGAGAAGTGGTATGATTTAACCGAAGCGGAAGTGTTGGAGATTATGGAGTCTTTAGATCAGAAAAGAGAATGAAACCCGCATTAAGGGAAAAGATCAATCAGATTCCCAAAGACTGCCTGGCCTTCGACATCGACGGGGTGGTGGCGGACATCATGACCACCTTCCT
>Ga0154668_1058_pt1 | contig 17098 bp, 13 predicted proteins | sample Rifle2008BG13ft_FD_116097 | JGI IMG/M metagenome (GOLD analysis project Ga0154668, IMG submission 116097) | Deltaproteobacteria bacterium RBG_13_60_28 | reverse complement strand
CCCGGCTTTTACGGCCTTGGAGCCGATGCACGTGGAGAGGACAGGGGGCCTCGGAGATGAGCACCCGCACCCCGGTGGCATTTACCGCGTCTTTAGTGGCTGCCAAGGCCTCCCGGTATTTAAAGGGATTGACCACCCAGAGCTTTTCCACGCCCAGGGCCTGGACCACCCGCTTGAGGGGAACGTGTTCGCAGGGGTAGCCGGGAGGAGTGAGGGTAACCCCGGGGTGTGGTTGGTGGCCGGTCATGGCCGTGGTGCCGTTGTCCAGGATGACCAGGAGGAAGTTATGGCCCTGGTGCACGGCGTTGGCCAAGCCGGGAAGCCCGGAATGGAAAAAGGTGGAATCGCCGATAAAGGCCACCACCTTCTGGTCCGTGGCCCGGGAGATGCCTGCGGCGGTGTTGATGCTGGAGCCCATACAGATGAGAAAATCGGCCATGGACAGGGGGGGTAAGAGCCCCAGGGTATAGCAGCCGATGTCCGTGGGGAAGATTCCTTCCATGCCCAGGTCCCGGAGGGCCATTTTCACGGAATAATACATGGCCCGGTGGGGGCAGCCCGGGCAGAGGTTGGGGGGCCGGTCCGGGAGGGGTTGGCCCAGGATTTGGGCGGGGTCCGGAGGTTCCGCGGCTATGTCGGTTACGCCGAAATAGCGGGCCGTGACCCGGCGCACCAGGGCCGGCTGATACTCGTAGAGGCGGGAGAACAAGGCCTGGCCTTTCCCCTGGATGGGCAGAGTCAGGCCCTGGGCCTGGGCGATGGCCCGGAGGCCTTCCTCCAGGTAAGGCTCCAGTTCCTCCACCACCAGCACCCTTTCTAAGGGGGCCAAAAATTTGAGGATGAGGTTCGCCGGCAGGGGATGGGTGAAGCCCAGCTTGAGGACCTGCACCCGATCCTGGAGCCCCAGTTCGGCCACCGCGTCCTCCACGTAGTTGCTGCTCACCCCGGAAGTGACGATGCCCCAGGGGCCGTTACCGGAAATTTTATTAAAAACAGACGCCTCGGCCTGGGCCGCAGCCTGGCCCTGGGCCGCCAGCAGCCGGGCGTGGGCCTGGCGGGCCACCGCGGGGACCATCACTTTCTGGAAAGGCTCCTTGGTGAAGAAGCCGGGACCGGGACGGGGGGCCAGTTCTCCCAGGGTCACCGCGCCCCGGGTATGATTGATGCGGGTGGTGGTGCGGAGCAGCACGGGCAGTTGCAGTTCCTCGGAGAGGGCGAACGCGGCCCGGGTCATCTCCTTGGCCTCCTGGGGGGAGGCCGGCTCCAGCATGGGCAGACCCGCCATTTTGGCGTAATAGCGGTTGTCCTGCTCGTTCTGACTGGAAAAGAGGGAAGGGTCGTCGGCGCTGATGATGACCAAGCCGGCCTTGACGCCCACGTAGGCCAGGGTCATGAGGGTATCCGCGGCCACGTTGAGGCCCACGTGCTTCATGGCGCACAGCGACCGCCAGCCGGAGGCCGCGGCCCCTGCGGCCACTTCCAGGGCCACCTTTTCGTTGACGGAGTATTCGAAATAGAGGTCCGTCTGCCGGGAGATTTCGTAACAGCGGTCGCCGATCTCCGAGGCCGGAGTGCCGGGATAGGTGGTGACCAGGGCCACGCCCGCCTCCAACGCGCCCCGGACGATGGCCTCGTTTCCCAGAAATAACCGCCGCTCTCCCGGCCGGCCTGTAAGTAATTCCGACATAAATGAAAATCCTGCAGAAAATAGTGCAACCTTATGAATTTATCATTTTCTCAGATATTGCCAATGATTTTGTCCTTTTTCCGCGCAATGAATTGAGAGAAAAGGTGGTAAAGTCCAGGGCTTTTCATCCGGCGTACCTTCACTTCCGGGCCACGGCCCAAATAACCTCGTAGGTCACGGGAATGCTGCCGTTTTGCCGGAACCGGGCTTCATAGGCCCGGATCAGCGCGGCCAACAGGCGGGGAGAAAAGGGGCGGGGCTGGGGGTTTGTGGCCCCCGTGGCCTTCAGGGCCTGGAGAAACTCCGGCACCGTGGGGAAATGGGCCTGGAGCAGTTTCCTGGTCAATTGCACCTGGGAAAAACCGGCCAGTCCTAGAAATTCTTCCCAATTCCGGGTATCCAAAAACCTCCGGGCCGCAATCACCGGCACGGACTTCAGGTTAACCGCGGCCGCGGCCCGGCCCAAGGAGGCATCCAGTTCCCCGAAGGTTTGGGGTCCCAAGGTGGAGAAAGCCAGACAACCTTCAGGGCTTAGGGCCTGAAAATAGGCCTGCAGAGTCTCCCGGGGATGGGTGAACCACTGAAAAGTGGCGTTGGAAACCAGGAGGTCGAAGCGTCCCCGGGCCAAAGCCTCGCCGTCCGCCACCAGCCAGGAGATTTGGGAATCCGGCCCCAGGCGGCCGCGGGCCTGGGCCACCAGCGCGGTGTCCACTTCCAGGGCCACCTTTTCGTTGACGGAGTATTCGAAATAGAGGTCCGTCTGCCGGGAGATTTCGTAACAGCGGTCGCCGATCTCCGAGGCCGGAGTGCCGGGATAGGTGGTGACCAGGGCCACGCCCGCCTCCAACGCGCCCCGGACGATGGCCTCGTTTCCCAGAAATAACCGCCGCTCTCCCGGCCGGCCTGTAAGTAATTCCGACATAAATGAAAATCCTGCAGAAAATAGTGCAACCTTATGAATTTATCATTTTCTCAGATATTGCCAATGATTTTGTCCTTTTTCCGCGCAATGAATTGAGAGAAAAGGTGGTAAAGTCCAGGGCTTTTCATCCGGCGTACCTTCACTTCCGGGCCACGGCCCAAATAACCTCGTAGGTCACGGGAATGCTGCCGTTTTGCCGGAACCGGGCTTCATAGGCCCGGATCAGCGCGGCCAACAGGCGGGGAGAAAAGGGGCGGGGCTGGGGGTTTGTGGCCCCCGTGGCCTTCAGGGCCTGGAGAAACTCCGGCACCGTGGGGAAATGGGCCTGGAGCAGTTTCCTGGTCAATTGCACCTGGGAAAAACCGGCCAGTCCTAGAAATTCTTCCCAATTCCGGGTATCCAAAAACCTCCGGGCCGCAATCACCGGCACGGACTTCAGGTTAACCGCGGCCGCGGCCCGGCCCAAGGAGGCATCCAGTTCCCCGAAGGTTTGGGGTCCCAAGGTGGAGAAAGCCAGACAACCTTCAGGGCTTAGGGCCTGAAAATAGGCCTGCAGAGTCTCCCGGGGATGGGTGAACCACTGAAAAGTGGCGTTGGAAACCAGGAGGTCGAAGCGTCCCCGGGCCAAAGCCTCGCCGTCCGCCACCAGCCAGGAGATTTGGGAATCCGGCCCCAGGCGGCCGCGGGCCTGGGCCACCAGCGCGGTGTCCAGGTCCAGGGCCACCAACGCCGCTTTAGGATTGCCCTGCCGTAGCAAGGCGGTGAGGTAGCCGGTGCCGCACCCCACCTCCAGGATGCGCCGGGCCCGGGGCAAAGCCTCCTCAAGGCGGGCCAGCAAACCCCGGGCCATGAGACGCTGCATACCGGCATAACGATCATAAGACCCAGCCCGCCGGGCGAAATTCCGCCTTATGCTTTGCTTAATATCCATGGTTTGGTGTTGGGATTTGGGGGAGGGGGCCAGGGGAGAGAGCTGTCAGCAGTCAGCTTTCAGCTTTCAGCAAAAAAGAAGAGCCCTCTCTCTTTTAAGCTGATAGCTGAATGCTGATAGCTATCCTCCTGGTCCTCCCCCCACAATCATTTCCTCCAAAATTTCGTTAAACCTCCCGGCCTGGGTCCAGAAAGGGAGGTGGCCCGCGCCGGGCAGGAGGCGCAGGCTGGAGCCGGGGAGGCGCTCATGGAGAAATCGGGCCTGCTCCGCTGGCACGATGCGGTCCCGGTCCCCCTGGATGATGGTGGGGGGAGCCGGCAGGCCGGACAGCAGGGGCCGCAGGTCCCGGTTCAATAAATAATCCAGACCGGCAGTTAGATCGGACCCGTCGGCTCCGGTGAACAAAGGGGCGACCTCATCTTTAAAGGCCTCCTCACCTGGGCTTAAGCAACTCCCGGCAAAATCCTGCAACACCTTCGGGGGGTCGCCCTTCAAGGCCCGGCGCATGGCCCGCACCGCGGCCGGGGGCTGTCCCCAGGGGTGGTCCGGGCGGGAGCAGAAGACCGGGGGCACCCCCACCAGGGCCAGACCGCCCGGGGGGGAACCCTTCTTGGCCAAGACCTCCAGAAGCAGCATACCTCCCAAAGACCAGCCCACCAGGAGGCAATCCGGCAAAGAATAATTTTGCAGATACCCCTCCAGCCAGTACGGGTCCCAGGCGGAGATGGGGGGAGCCTGGACCTGGAGCTGCTTCTGGAAGGCCAGCGTCTGCTTCTGCCAGACCGATCCGGTTGCACCCCAGCCGTGGAGCAGGATCAGGGTCTGCATTGCGCCAACCCCATCTCTTTACCCGTTTTCACAATGATCTCCAGGGCCCGGGCCAGGTCTTCTTCCCCGTGAGCCGCGGAGAGGGAAAAACGGACCCGGGCCTTCCCGGGAGGCACCGTGGGCGGCCGTAGGGCCACGGCCATCAGGCCCCGCTGCCTGAGAGCCTCGGAAAATTTGAGGGTGGCCTCGTTTTTCCCCACCAGCACCGGCACGATCTGGGTCTCACTGCCCAGGGTGTCAAAGCCCGCGTCCTGCAAACCGCGGCGAAAATTTGCGGATTTCTGTAAGAGTCCCGCTCTTCGCTCCGGTTCCTCCCGGACAATCTTCAAGGCCGCCTGGATCGCGCCCAGGACCGGGGGCGGCAGGGCCGTGGAGTAAATAAAAGAGCGGGCCCGGTTGTGGAGATAATCAATGAGCCGCCCCTCCCCGGCCACGTACCCTCCCAGGGAGCCCAGGGCTTTGGATAAGGTGCCCATGTGGATGTCCACCGCGTCAGTCACCCCCAAGTCTTGGGCCAGTCCCGCGCCCCCCGGCCCCAGGACGCCGGTGGCATGGGCCTCATCGATCATCAGCCAGACGCCGTAGCGTTCTTTCAACTCCACCAACTCCCTTAAGGGCGCCAGGTCCCCGTCCACGGAAAAGACGGAATCCGTAATGATGAGACGCCTTTTACCCCCCGGAGCCTTTTGCAAAGCCTTCTCCAGCCCGTTCAGGTCCCGGTGGGGATAGCGCTGCAGGGCCGCGCCGGATAGTTTGATGCCGTCCATGATGCTGGCGTGGTTGAGCCGGTCGCTGCAGATGACGTCCCCCGGCCCCATCAAGGCGGCAATCACCCCCAGGTTGGCCATGTAGCCGGTGCTGAAGACCACTGCGGCCTCCGTGCCCTTGAACGCGGCCAGTTTCGCTTCCACGGCCTCATGGAGCGCCAAATGCCCCACCACCAGGCGGGAGGCCCCGGCCCCCACCCCCCAGCGGGCCGCCGCGGCCTGGGCAGCGGCAATGAGGCGGGGCTCCTGGGCCAGACCCAGATAATCATTGGAAGACAGGTTCAACAACACCTGCCCCGCCACCCGCACCCGCCCGCCGGGCAATACCTCCTCCACCACCTGGAGGCGGCGCCCCAGGGCCTGGGCCTCTAAAGCCGCTAATTCTTGCGCCAGTTCCAGAAACATGGTTTTTGGTGGGAGTTGGGGGAGGGGGCCAGGGGGGCGGCGGGCGGGGACGCCCGCTCTACAAGCCCCTGCCCCCTCCCCCAACCCCTTACATATTTATAAAAAAATCTACCCTGGAGCAGATTTCGTGCACTGCGCTTAAAAAGACCTTCTTGCCCTCCGGAGACTCCAGATCGGTGATTTCCGGCACCTTCCCCAAAATAGGGACTCCCGTAATAGCCTCAATCACCGCCGGGTTGGTCTGCTCGGCCAGGCCTGGAGTGGCGGAGCAACGGTTCAGGACCACCCCGGCAACCGGCAGCCCCGCCTGGCGGGCCGCCAGGACGGTGAGGGCCGTGTGGTTGATGGTCCCCAGGCCGGCCCGGGCCACCACCAGGAGAGGGAGCTTAAGCCAGCGGACCAGGTCCAGAACCAGGAAGTTGTTGTCCACCAGGGGGACATAAAGGCCGCCTGCGCCTTCCACCACCAGGAAGCCGTAACGTTTGCCCAGTTCCCGGAAAGACGTGGCCACCCGCTCCAGGTCCACTTTTATCCCTTCCTGGACCGCGGCCACCCCCGGGGCCAGGGGCAGGCGCAGGGTGATGGGGGTGAGCAGGTCCAGGGGCTCCGGCAGATTCGCCAGTTCCTTAGCAATCCGGGCATCAGTGGGGATTAGCACCCCCTCCTCCTCCGGGCAACCGCTCTGGACGGGCTTGAAATATCCGGCTTTAAGCCCCCGCTGCCTCAAGGCTGCGGTGAGCCCGGCGGCGATCCAGGTTTTGCCCACCCCGGTATCGGTGCCGGTGACGAAAAGGCCTTTAATTGCGGGGATGTCGGGTAGTTTCAGTTTCATCAGCTCTAAAAGTTCAAGGTTCAAGGTTCAAGGTTAATAAATTGTAATCACTTTTTTTTTACTGATCACTGGCCACTGGCCACTGCTTACTGCTCACTGTCTTCTCCTGGACGAGCTCCAGGTCCAGGTCGGCCAGCATCTGCCGGTCCTCCTGGGGGAGGCGGCCCTTGGTGGTGAGGTAGTCTCCGGTCATCAGGCAATTGGCCCCCGCGGCGAAGATCAGGGGGGCCAGGGAGCGCAGCGTCGCCTGGCGGCCCCCGCAGATGATGAGGGGCCGATCCGAGAAATGGAGGCGGAAGGCGACAATGCTCTGGAGGGCCTCCAGGGGCGACAATAACGGTCTGCCCGCCAGCCCGGTGCCCGGCAAAGGGTGCAGGAAATTTAGGGGGATGGCGTCCACGGCCAATTCTTTCAAGGCCTGGGCCAGCTCCCAGCGTTGGGCCAGACTTTCCCCCAGTCCCAGAATGCCCCCGGCGCACACGGAGAGCCCCGCGGACCTGGCCGTTTCAATGGTGGCCACTCGTTCTGCATAAGAATGGGTGGTGCAAATCTGGGGGAAAAAGGAGGCCGCGGCCTCCAGGTTGTGATGATAACGGGACACCCCCGCAGCCTTTAACTCCTCCAGGAAGCCCCGCTCCACAATCCCCAGGGAAACGCAGACCTGAATGGGGACCGCCTCCCTAATGGCCGCCACCGTCCGCAGCAAGGCTTCTTGCTCCTTCCTGGAGATAATGCCCCGGCCGGAGGTCACCAGGGAGAAGCGGGAGGCCCCGGCCGCGGCGGCCTGGGCCGCGGCCGTCACTAACTCTTCCAAAGGAGGCAAAGGGTAACGGGGAACTTCCCCCCTGGCGCCGGCCGCCTGGGAACAGAAGGCGCAGTCCTCGGAACAAAGGCCGGATTTGGCGTTGGTGATGACGCAGAAACTGACCTGCCGCCCGAAATGACGCTCCCGGAGGCGGTGGGCCTCCGCCATTAAGGGCCACATCTCCCCCCAGGAGCGGCAAAAGATATCTTCAAAATCGGTTTGTTTAAGGGAAGGCATACCGAAAAAGTATCTTCTAAAAAAAATGATTGTCAACCGGTATTCAATAAGACGTTTACAATTGACGGTCTCCTTTAAAGGGCATTTTGAGGTAGGGCGGGGAAATGGTTTTCCCCCGGCCCTCTTTACAAAATTTATTTTTCTTTTCGCCTGGGGGAAAAGATTTTTTATCTCAATATGTTCGGCCATCCGGTCGATATATAACTGATAGAACTTCAATAATGCCGACAGCACCGCCCGGTTTTTTCGGAGCAAATGTGGAACCTAATATTATAACTCAGAACCCGGGAGACTCCTTGAAAATCAAAGCCCCGGCCATTTCCCTAGGGCGCTACGTGGGGTTGCTGGTGGCCGCCTGGACCGGGCTGATTATCCTTTCCCTGGCCGTAAACCTGTACCAGGAAAGCCAGACCAACCTTGAGATTGCCCGGGCCGCGGCCCGGAGCCACTGCGACCAGATCATCCTTTACCGGCAGTGGAACGCCCTCCATAACGGGGTATATGTCCAGGTGGATAATAATACCCCACCCAATCCATATCTCTCCAGCGTGCCGGAACGGGACCTGCGCACCCCCTCAGGACGGGGGTTGACCCTGGTAAACCCGGCGTACATGACCCGGCAGTTATATGAGCTGGCCCTGCAGCAGAACAAGATGGAGGGGCGCATCGTCAGTCTCAAATCCCTGCGTCCGGAAAATACCCCGGATCTTTGGGAGACCAAGGCTCTCAAGGCATTGGGGCAGGGAGCCCCGGAATTCAGTGCGGTGGAACATATGCCGGACCAGGATTACCTGCGCCTGATCCAACCCCTGGTGGCCGAAAAGGCCTGCATGGAGTGTCATGCTGCCCAGGGCTACAAGGTGGGAGACATCCGGGGCGGGATCAGCGTCCTGGTGCCTCTGAAGCCCCTCCGGGCCGCGAGTCGCCAGCAGGTGTTCATCATCTACCTTAGCCATGGTCTCTTATGGCTGCTGGGGTTGGGGGGCATCGGCCTGGCCTCTGCCCGCCTGGGTAAAAGCCTGGCGCAAGAGAGGCGGACGGAGATAGACCTCCAGGAAGTCAATCAAACCTTGGGCTCCTTGATTAAAGCTGCTCCCCTGGCCATCGTCGCCCTGGATGCCCAGGGCTGCGTGCATCTATGGAACCCGGCAGCCGAAGGCATCTTCGGCTGGAGGGCCTCCGAGGTGATGGGGCAGCCGCCCCCATTCCTTCCTGAGGACCCGCCCCTGGAATTCCTGGAATTGTACTCCCGGGGCTTGCAAGGAGAGCCGGTCAACGGGGAGATAGAGCTACGGCACCGCAACGGCATGATCATGGATATCAGCTTCTCCATGTCCCCCCTCCACGACCCCCAAGATGGAATAAGCGGGGTGATGGTGGTATTGGAAGATATCACTGAGCACCGCCGGGCAGAGCAAGAGCTGTTTAAGGCCAACGAAAAACTCAAGATCTGGATTCTGGAATTCGGGCGGCGCAACCGGGACATTACCCTGCTCAATGAGATGGGAGACCTTCTCCAGGCCTGCCAGACCATCGAGGAAGCTTATGCGGGCATGGGCCAGTACGCCCCGCAGATGTTTCCCGAGGAATCAGGGGCATTGTTCGTGTTCAAGGAGGGAAAGAACGTCCTGGAAGCGGTGGCGCATTGGGGGAAGTCCCCGTCCGGAGCCCAGGCCTTCTCCCCGGATGAATGCTGGGCGCTAAGGATGGGACAGGAGCATTTGGTTAATGACCCCCCCTCCGGTCTTGTTTGCGGACATTTGGCAGGATCGGTCTCCACCGGTTATATGTGCGTTCCCTTAATCGCCCATGGTGATAATCTGGGCTTGCTCCTGTTGCTCAAGAACCCCCAGGAAACCTCTACGGAAGAGACCCTGAGCGATTCCAAAAAGAGGCTGGCCACCACCGCGGCCAAACAGATCGCCTTGTCCCTGGCGAACCTGAACCTGAGAAATTCCCTTCTGCAGCAGGCCATCCACGATTCTTTGACCGGCCTGTTCAACCGGCGTTACATGGAGGAGATGCTGGAGCGGGAAATCATGCGGGTCCAGCGCAAAGAGGCCCCCCTGGGGATCATTATGCTGGATCTGGACCACTTTAAACATTTCAACGACACCTTCGGCCATGAAGCAGGGGATACCTTACTCCGGGAATTGAGCACTTTTATGCGAGCCAATATCCGCCGGGAGGACATTGCCTGCCGTTATGGGGGCGAAGAGTTCATTCTCATCATGCCGGAGGCTTCTTTGGAGACCACCCGCCAGCGGGCCGAGAAACTGCGCCAGGGAGTAGAACGCCTCCAGGTGGATTATCAGGGCCAGTTCTTGGGGAAGATTACCGTGTCTCTGGGGGTGGCGGTCTACCCGAATCACGGAGATGATGGAGAGTCGTTAATAAGGGCCGCGGACGCCGCCCTTTACCAGGCTAAAACAGGGGGGCGCAACCGGGTGGTGACGGCTGCGGAGGCGGGTTGAGGAGACGGTTTCTGTTTTTTGTTTTCTGTGAAAATTAAAAGAGCAGAATTAAATATAGGGAACTATATTCCTCTAATCCTCCAGTAATCTCTACCTCCGGGGAATATAGACCTCCCGGGGTTTGAGGCCGTCGGAGGGGCCGACGAGGCCTTCGTTTTCCATGGTCTCGATGATGCGTGCGGCGCGGTTGTAGCCGATGCGCAAACGTCGCTGCAGCATGGAGATGGAGGCGTTCCGGGTTTCGGCCACCAGCTCCAGCGCGGCCTCCCATTTTTCATCCTTCTCCCCCGTCTCCCCTTCTTCCACTCCCTTCTCCTGCATCTCCAGGATACCGGATTCGAACTCCGGAGACTGTTGGGCTTTCAGGAATTCCACCACCCGCACCACTTCCTCTTCGGTGACGAAGGCCCCGTGGATGCGCTTCAGCCGGGAAGTGCCGGGGGGCATAAAGAGAAGGTCGCCCATGCCCAGAAGGCGCTCCGCGCCCACGGTGTCCAGGATGACCCGGGAGTCGGGTTTGGAGGAGACCTGGTAAGAGACCCGGGTGGGAAAATTGGCCTTGATGAGGCCGGTGATCACATCCACCGAGGGCCGCTGGGTGGCCACCAGAAGGTGCATGCCCGAGGCCCGGGCCTTTTGGGCCAGACGGATCAGGTATTCTTCCGTGTCCCGGGAGGAGACCAGCATCAGGTCCGCCAGCTCATCGATGACAATGACGATATAGGGGAGAGGCCGGGGCGGCTCCTCCCCCTCCGCCGGCTTTTCCCTGGCGTTCTTGCCCACTTTCTGGTTGTAGCCTTCGATGTTTCGCACCGCCATGTCGGAGAGCAGGACGTAGCGGCGCTCCATCTCCGCCACCGCCCAGTGCAGGGCCACGGTGGCTTCCTTGGGATTCACCACCACCGGGTGCAGCAGATGGGGGATGCCCTCGTAAGTGGAAAGCTCAATGCGTTTGGGATCAATGAGCAGGAACCGCACCTCCTGGGGCGTGGCCTTGAAGAGAATGCTCAAGATCATGGCGTTGAGGCCCACGCTCTTGCCGCTCCCCGTGGCCCCGGCGATGAGCAGGTGGGGCATCTTGGCCAGGTCGTTGACCACCGGCTGGCCCATAATGTCTTTGCCCAGGGCGATGGTCAGGCGGGAGGGGGACTTGCGGTAGGAGGCGTCCGCCAGGATTTCTCGGAGGCCCACCACCTGACGCTTGGGATTGGGCACCTCGATGCCGATGACCGCCTTGCCGGGCACCGGGGCGACAATGCGGATGGACAGGGCCTTCAGGGCCAGGGCCAGGTCGTCCGCCAGACCCGTGACCTTGCTGATCTTCACCCCCGGCGCGGGCTCCAGCTCAAAGCGGCTCACCACCGGGCCGGTGGTGATGGACACGACTTTTCCCTCCACCCCGAAGTGGCGCAGGGTGTCCTCCAGCTTCTCCGCCTGGGCCACCATGACGCCTTCGTGCACCTGCTGATCCCAGGGAGGCATTTGATCCAGGAGGTCCAGGGGGGGCAGGGTGAAGCCGCCGGCAGCCGCCCCCCGCCGGGCCCGGGGCGCCGCAGCCGCCGGAGGCTCGGAAGACGGCACCGGGGGAGGCCCTATTACCAGTTCCGGGGCTTCGCTCCCGCTCCGGTTGACCAGCGGCCGCTCCGGAACGGGCCGCCGGGCGCGGGGAGACGGAATCTCCGCCCCCCGGCCCCGGGGCCGGACCAGGGAACCCAGCCCTTTGAGCATCCGGCCCAACAGGGCCAGGAAGCCCAGATAAGAAAGGCGGGTGGTCCCCATAATACTTATTAACAAGACCAGCCCCAGGACCAGGGCGGCGCCGGAGCGGTTGAGAGGGGCGGACAGCCCCCAGACCAGCAGCACTCCCACCCAGCCCCCGGAATGGAAGACCCCGCCACCCCAGCGCATAAAAGGCCAGGCGAGGCCCAGCAGCCCGGCGCTGGCCGCCACCAGCCCCAGGGCCGCGGCCGCCTGCTTGCCGGACAGGTCTTCCAGGCCCACGCGGTAGGACTTCCAGGCCAGGCCCGCCAAGAGCAGGGGCAGCCAGAAGGCCGCCACCCCCAGGGCGGCCAGCAGGTGCCGGGAGAGATAGGCCCCGGCCTTGCCGCCCCAGTTTTGCACCTTGATGGCGTTCCACACCTCCCCCAGATCCTGGGGGTCCCCCAGGGTCCAGGTCCACAGGGAGAGCAACAGAAAAGCCGCCAGCCCCAGGAGCAGGACCGCGGTCATCTCCTGGCCCAGCCGCCGGGTCCGGGGGGAGGCAGGCGCGGCCGGGGGAGCCGCTTTTGACTTGCGGGAATTATTCTTTTTGGGATTGGTTTTTGGTCCCATAATATTAGAGGCTGGTTTTTACCCCCCTTTTCTAAAGGGGGGTAAGGGGGGATTTTGTTATAAGCGCCTGAAAATCCCCCTAAATCCCCCTTTTTCAAAGGGGGACTTTAAGACCCTGAGAGCTTGGCTTTTTTTCAATTACTGTCGCACTATTTTTGCAACCCAACACTGAATCACCCTGGTTATCCCTGCCGCGATACGCGTCGATATTCGAAATAAACCGCCTCGATCAATCCAGGTCCACCGCGCCCACCATCAGGCGGGGCTCCGCCCCGGCCCCGGTGGCTACCAGGCGCCGCGCGGACGTAACCCCTTCTAAACTGGGGAGGATATAAGCCAGGGACTCCGGGGTGATGCTCAGTTGCTCATAGACCTGGATGCCCGCATCCTTCACCGCGTCCCGCCAGAACGCGTCCCGGGTGAGGTCCCGGGACTCGTAAGCCATCTCGAAATAGACCCCGGCGATCTGGGCGGTGGCCAGGAGCTTGATACACACAAAGCAGGGCTCCAGGGTGACGTAAAGGGTGGCCCCCTTGATGGCCACCCCGTAGCGGGCCGCCTGGGCAATGGCGTTGGCCTCGGCATGGGAGGCCCGGCAGTAATTGTATTTGTCCACGTCCGCGATGCGCAAGGCCCGGCGGTGGCAGTAGGGGCTGCCGTCGGGCATGGTCTGGTCGCTGCAATGAAGCGCGCCGGGCATGGAGCCGTTGTAGCCGGTGGCCAGAATCTGCCGGTCCTTGACCAGCACCGCACCGGTGGGACGGCTATTGCAGGTGGAGCGGGTACTCACCAGCTTGGCGATGAGCAGGAAGTATTCATCCCAGGAGGGTCGCATCTTAACCGAAATCCTTATTAAAACGAAAAAAGAGGTTAATTAAGAACATCTGCGGGTAGCGCTGATCCTGGCCCACTACCCTCTGCTTCCGGGCGCCTCCCCAGCCCTACATGGCCTCAGGCTCCAGGGGGGCTTCTTCCGGGGATTTGGGGGGGGCGGCTTTCTTTCTGAACCTTTTCTTTTTCTTGGGCGGCTCCTTGGCTACCGGGGAGGCCTTGAGGTCCCGGGCCGCGGCCCAACCTTCGGCGCCGGAGTCCGGGTGGCGCACTTTAAACCAGTCCTTGCCGTGCTGAACCAGCTTCTCCAACTTTTCATTCAGGGGCACGGTCTTGAGAATCTTGGAGCTGAACAGGGGCAGGGAATAGAGGTTGACGTTGGCCCCGGCCGCATAAAGGTAAGACTTCTCCTCCATCGGCTTGGCTGCCGGTTTTTCGGCCTTATCGGTGAGCAGGGCCGCGGGAATCCAGCCGATGCCGGCGTCTTTTTCCACCAGCACCCGGACCCAACCCTGATCGTTCTCCGCAATCTTTTGGACCCGGTCACCCATAAAGAGAATCTTCCGGAAGGGACAGTCCGGGCTGGGGCACTCCCGCAGTTCCAGGCTGTCGGCGGCCACATAAAAAATTTCCGGGGTTACCGGATCGGGGCTCAGAAGCTCCGGCTGCAGCCAGCCGGTGAGACCGCTAGGCTTGGCCTGGACCCGCCACCAGTTATCTTTGGCCTCCAGTTGCTCCACCTGGTCGGCTCGGTGAAGCTCTCCCACCACTTTGCAGTCATAACCGGGGCATTCTTTCAAGTAGGTGATCACCGGGGTAACGTAGTAAACGGAGGGTTTGGTTTCTATTGGTTTCGGTGCGCAAGAACTGATGAACAAAGCGATTAAGAATAAAAAAATGATACTGGACCAACGCCAGCGACTTTTCATATAGTTCTTCCTTCTTAACCGGGTTTTTGCACCAGCTCCAGTTTGCTGATCCGCCACTTGCCCGAGTCTTTGGAAAACCATACCTTATAAGTCTGCGTCTCGGTTTTACTATTCTGAGTCTTCTTTTCTTCCGTCTTGATATTCCAGGTTACTTTAGCAAAGGCATGATCCCCGTCCAGGGATTTCGCTTCTTTCAGGTCAAAGTCTAAACTGGAGTAATCATAGACTCCCCAGACGGCCAGGGTTTTCTGACGTCTCTGGTCAAAATTAGGGAAGTTGGGGGAATAGGCCTGGACATATTGGGTAATGTCCTTTTTGAGTTGCGCCTCCCGCAATTGGTTCAGCACCTCAGCCAACTGATTTTTTAAGACCGGGTCGGTTGACGGCGCCCCGGCTGCGGGGGGCGCGGCGCCTACCCTTGCCGAGGGGCCGGAGATGGGGGGCGCAGGCGTGGGGGCGCTCAGCCCGGGCTTTCCCCCGGCAACTTTGGGGGCCGTGCTTTCGGGCACAGGGGAAGAAGGCGAACCGGAAATAAAAATCCAGGGGAGCAAGGCGATAATCAGGCCGGCTCCCCCGAGCAGGCCCCACACCCAGGGATTCTTCCAGGGAGAAGGTTTGGCCAGAATGGGCGCAGGGGGTTCCTCCACGGGAGCCGGCCCCTCCTCCGTTGATTTCACCAGGGACCAATGGCACTCATGGCAGAACTCCTGCCGGATGCTGACCCGGGCGCCGCAATGGGGGCAGAAGGCCCGGTCATACTCCGGCAGCCTCAGGCTGGCGCCACAAGCCCGGCAGAAAATGGCGCTTTCCTCAACGTGCGCCTGGCAATAAGGGCATTCCGACATACGAATACTAACTTAAAAGAAATTCTACCATTTTTCAATATATCTTTTTATTACTTTAACTTCAAGGTCTGGGGTCGGGGCAAAGGCCGGGGTGGGTTGCCGACGGGAAATAAGGGATACCCCTCTCTGTTTGCTGTTAGCTGTGCCTATCTCCCAGGATGCAATTTTTGTAAAAAAGTAGTGACGATGCCCAGGGTCTCCCGGGGTTCCTCTTCCTGGGGGATATGGCCGCAATGGGGGAGGATGGCCAGTTGCGAGTCCGGGATATCCCGCTGAAAATTCCTGGCGTTTTCGAGAGGCACCACCTCGTCCTCCTGCCCCCAGATGATTAAAGTGGGCACGCGGATGTGCTTATATCTGGCGATCATGGCCTCCATATTGGCCGGGATGATCTGTTTGGCGGTTTGCCGCACCGCTTCGGCCGCGCCCGGCAGACTGGAAAAAAAGGCGTAGGCGTCGATGGCCTCTTCGGTGACCTTCTCTTTATTATAATAACACTTTCGCAAAACCAGGCCGGTGAGGAAGCGGGGGGAGAGGAGCATCGGTCCCAGGGTATTGAGCACCGGGATTTGGGCCAGGCGGATGAACCAGGGCATCTTCTGGGGATAGCCGGCGCTGTCGATGAGGACCAGGCCTCGGATGGGCCCGGGTTTTCCTTCCTGCAGGGCGAGGTAGGTCATCAGGGCCACTCCGCCGCCCATGGAATTGCCGATGAGGACCGCATCCTGTAATTTTTGGGCGCGGATGAACGCGGCCACCATCTCCGCCTGGTCGCTGATGGCGTATTTTTCGTCCGGGGGCTTATCCGACCAGCCGAAGCCCTTGAGATCGATGGTGAAGACCCGGTAATCCCCGGCCAGGGCCGGGCCCAGGAAGCGCCAGGTATAGGCGCAGGCCCCGAAGCCGTGGAGGAGGATGAGGGGCGGCCCCTGGCCCTTCTCGTAGTAGTTGATTTTTATACCCTGATAGTCGAAGGTTTTTTGCTCGCCCCAGGATTGGGTCAGGTTGGCGGGGGGCGCGGGGAGGTGATAGCAGCCCGCGGTTAGCAGGAGTAATAAGCAAACGATTACGAATATCTTATGGTAGCACAGGCGTCTCGCCTGTGCTTTTTCAAGTCTGCTCATAAAGCCACGGATAATCCTCAGGATATTCTGCCAGGTTTACTTTAACCGGGTTGTTTCTGATGTAGTTCCATTTCTCTAGGAATTCGGCCTCATCCCGGACGATTCGATCAAACCTTTCTATCTGCCAGATTGAGCCAGTGGAGCCACAGCGGCGGTTTACCTGGTGACTGGTGAAGCTCTTGATGCTATGGATAAGTTCTGTAAGATTAAAACATCCCCCTGCAGGGTGAGGCAAAGTCTGGGCCAAGCAGTGAATATGATCAGGTAGAACCACCGCCGCAAAAACGGTCCATTTACGCCCATCTAAATATTTTACAGCATCTAACGTAATTGTACGTTCTTCGGGAGATAATAGTCTCCCTTTTCGGCAGCGCCAGGTGATGAAATATACTCGACCGGGTTCTTGCCAATGCGGCAATTTCCTCCTTGTGATTTTAAAAGATTGCACAGGCGGGACGCCTGTGCTACCAGATTCTTTCTCTCCCTTTACTTTTAATGGCATAGGTTTCTTTCAATGCCAAAATTTTTTCAATAATTTTCTGGAAAATATTTACCTAAAATGAGAATACAATCATCCCTTAGCAACCTCACTTACGCAAATCAATCACCAAAGGCGAGGTCTCCTCTTCCCGGGAGATGGAGTGGGGCTCCACCAGTTTTACCCGGGGTTGGACGCCGATGCCCTGGGCCAGCTTGCGGGTGAGTTGCTGCAAAAACTCCCGCTGCAAAGTCATTTTGTCGAAAAAGAGGCCCTCCCGCACCTCGATCTTCACCTCCAGGTAGTCCAGGTGGCCTTCCCGGCCGATGACCAGTTGATACGCGGGCTCCTCCCCCTGGATGGCGGCCAGGATCTGCCCCACCCGGCTGGGGAAGATATTAATGCCCTTGACGATGACCACCGCGTCGCTGCGGCCCTTGATGCGGCTGATGCGGGCCAGGGTGCGGCCGCAGGGGCAGGGTTCGTACAGCAGACGGCAGAGGTCGCCGGTGCGGAAGCGCACCAGGGGCGCCGCCTCCTTGGTGATGGTGGTGAGCACCAGCTCCCCCAGCTCTCCCGCGGGGAGGGGCTGGCCGCTCTGGGGATCGATGATTTCCGGGAAAAAATGGTCCTCGTTAAGATGCATGCCCCGGCGGTGCTCGCACTCCCCGG
>Ga0154668_1023_pt2 | contig 19075 bp, 8 predicted proteins | sample Rifle2008BG13ft_FD_116097 | JGI IMG/M metagenome (GOLD analysis project Ga0154668, IMG submission 116097) | Deltaproteobacteria bacterium RBG_13_60_28 | reverse complement strand
GGTGGCCACGTGGTGGGCTTTATGGGGGACGGGTCAGGGCAGTTACGGCCGCACCGGTTTGAAGAAACTTCTCATGGGGAGCACCACGGAGAAGGTCATCGGCCATGTCCTTGCCCGATTTTGGTAGTCAAATAAATCTGCGCCCCGACTTCATCGAGTGGGGGTTGTCCTCGCCCCCTGATTTCTTATAATGTTTAATATTACCCCGAGATTTGGCAACCTGGAAAAGGCATGAGAGAATTTTTTTACCCTAACAAGGTAGCGGTGGTGGGGGTATCGGAGAACCCCGGGAATCTGGGCCGGAACATAGTGGCCCACTTGCAGGCCTTCGGGTACCAGGGAAAAATTTATCCCGTGGGCCCCCGGGGCGGCAACGTCTTCGGGCTGCCCATCCTGTCCCAAATCGAGGATTTGCCCGAGCCGGTGGACCTGGCCGTAGTTCTGACGCCGGCCCGGTTTGTCCCCCAGGTGGTGGCGGCTTGCGGGAAGCTTGGCATCTCCAGAATAGTCGTGGAGTCCGGCGGATTTTCCGAGGTGGGGGAGGCAGGCCGGGCCCTGGAGAACGAGATCCGCTCCCTGCTGCAACAATATGGCATGCGCCTGGTGGGGCCCAACGGCATAGGCACCATCAACATGGAGATCGGCCTGGCCCTCCCCTTTTCCCACATGGGCTCCCCGCCCCGCCAGGGCCATATCTCCGTCATCGCCCAGAGCGGGGGGGTGGCCTTGCATATATTCGCGGTAATGGCCAGGGAGGGGTTGGGTCTCAATAAGTTTCTCAGTTTGGGCAACAAACTGGACGTGACGGAAAACGAGGCCCTGGCTTATCTGCTGGAAGACCCGGGCACCAAGGCCATCTACCTGTACCTGGAGGGCCTGGAGGACGGCCGGGGGCTGCTGTCCCTGGCCCAGGAGGCCTCCAAACCTATCTTCCTGCACCTGGTGAACGTGGCGCCGGAGACCGCGGCCATCGGCCAGTCCCACACCGCGTCCCTGACCACCGACGAACGGGTGTTGGCCGCGGCCTGCCGCCAGTTCGGCATTCTCTGGATCAAAAGCCAGGCGGAATTCCTGGTGGGGGCCAAAATGGCGGGGCAGCCGCCGGTAAAGGGCAATCGCCTGGTGGTCCTGAGCCGCAGCGGCGGCGAAGCGTTGATTACGGCTTACTCCTGCCGGGAGTGGGGTTTTGCACTGCCCCCCCTCCCTCCCCAAGTGGAGCGGCTCATTCAGGAGCGGTCCCGCTCCGGCATCATCAAGCCCGGCAACCCCATCGACCTGGGAGACATCTTTGACTTTTCGGTGTACTCCGAGGTGATGGCGGCCCTCTGCCAGACTCCGGAGGTGGACGCAGTCCTCTTGAATTACGGGCCGGTCTACGAGTCCGAGCGCCCCGAGGCCCGGGAGATGGCGCGCCTTCTGGTGGAGCAGGCCAGAGCCGCGCAGAAGCCCCTGGCCGTCACCGTCCTGGCCACCCTGGAAGAAGAGGAATTTTTCCGGGAGAGCCTGAACCTCCCGGTCTTCCACTTTCCCGGCGAAGCCGTGCGCTCCCTGGCCTACAGCCGCTTCCTCTGGACCCGGGGTGAACCCGGCCTTGATCTTGCCGCGCCTCCCCTTCCGGCCGCGGCGCAAATTGGCGCGATTTTGGCCGCGCATCCCCAGGCCGGGTTTCTGCCCCAGCCTGAGGCCCTGGCTCTGGTTTCGGCGCTGGGAATAGATCTGGCCGGCTGGGAAGCTACGGCCAGCCCCCAGGAGGCCGGGGCCGCAGCCCGCCGCCTCGGCTTCCCCGTCGTTCTCAAGCTGGCCGCGCCGTCTTTGGTGCATAAAACCGAGGCGGGGGGAGAGAGCCTGAACCTCCCGGTCTTCCACTTTCCCGGCGAAGCCGTGCGCTCCCTGGCCTACAGCCGCTTCCTCTGGACCCGGGGTGAACCCGGCCTTGATCTTGCCGCGCCTCCCCTTCCGGCCGCGGCGCAAATTGGCGCGATTTTGGCCGCGCATCCCCAGGCCGGGTTTCTGCCCCAGCCTGAGGCCCTGGCTCTGGTTTCGGCGCTGGGAATAGATCTGGCCGGCTGGGAAGCTACGGCCAGCCCCCAGGAGGCCGGGGCCGCAGCCCGCCGCCTCGGCTTCCCCGTCGTTCTCAAGCTGGCCGCGCCGTCTTTGGTGCATAAAACCGAGGCGGGGGGAGTGCTCCTGAACCTCCAGGACGAGGCCGCGGTGGTCTCGGGCTTTGGGGAATTGGCCGGAATCGCCGGGGAACATCTGCCCCCGGGGGAACCCTGGCAGGTGGTGGTGATGTCCCAGGCGGCCCCGGGCCCGGAGGTGCTGCTGGGCGCCCGCCGGGACCGGAGCTTCGGGCCGGTGGTGGCCTTTGGCGCCGGGGGCGTGGGCACCGAGGTCCTGGAAGACGTATCCCTGCGGGTGGCCCCCATCCATGCGGCCGAAGCCCGCCGCCTGCTGGCGGAGACCCGCATGGGCCGTCTACTGGCCGGAATCCGGGGCCAGCCCGCCGCGGACCTGGAGGCCTTGAGCCGCGCGTTGGCGTCCTTATCCCAATTGATGGCGCAATTTCCCCGGATTGAGGAAGTGGACCTCAATCCGGTGCGGGTCTTCCCGGGACGCCCGGGATTTTTGGCCCTGGACGCCCGGATTAAGGTGGGAGAGTCAGACTAATTATTGCCCCCGGCCTTGCCCCCCTGCATAACTTTCCCAACCAACACCCTTAAGGCAATCCCGCTAACACGCGCGTTTCTGGAAAGGGGAAAACATGCGCCGGTTATGGCCGGGCGCAGTCATCCGGCAGAATGTCGGCGCCGGCGGCCTAATCTCTTTTTTCCGGCAAAATTCCTTAGATAGAGAGTAAGTTATCAAAATTTCGGGGGAAACAAATAATCTAATCTTGTTATTTTCCTGGCCCGCGCCTCAAAGGCCGTCTAGCCCGCGGCCCCAGACTCCGCCAGGCGGCTTAAGGCGCGCACCGCTTCTTCCATGGTGGGCCTGAGGCTGGTCAACTTCTCCTCCCCCCGCCTGAGGCTCACATAGTAGGTGTCGGTTCCCTTTTCCAAATCAATGCATTTAATATAAGCATAACTCCACCCTTCCCGGTTCAGGAATTCCAACATTTCTTCCCAATCCGTCATCAGCATCTACCTCCTTGCTCCTTAGGTCGGTGGGGTTTAGGCCGCCCCGGGTTTTGGCCCCTCTCTCCAACGCTAAAAGGGTGGGGGAATTCCCCAGGGGGTGGGTAAGGAGGTGCCGCGGCTGGGTGCGTTTGCATCGGGGAGGAGCCTCCCCCTGCGAGCCTCCCGGTGCATAACCCGATGCGAGGCCTGAATCGACTGCATGCCCACCCCTGGGTTGGCTCCTAAAATAAAATATCCTTCTCTGGAGGTCAAAGGCTGTTGCCGGGAACGGCAGTTAGATAAAGGCCGGCGCCTGCCGGGGCCGAGGATTGGCCAAACCCACAGGGGACGGCATTTTCCGGCGGTTCCCAAAACCCTGGCGGCATCATGGTCTAAGATGCGGGGATGACGGGGGCCAAACCCGGTTCCGGGATATCCCCCCCTGCTGCCCAAACTCCTCTTTTCTCCGATTCCCCATCATTTTCATAGGGAGAACTGAGATCCTGCTGTATAATTGGCTATCCTACGGATATCTCAGTATATCTCGCATAATTCTTTTCAGAATGAGGGGGAAAGATAAAGGGCCGCGGCATTAGCAGGCTGTTGAAAAACAGCCTTTAAACTTGATTAATAGCCGTTTTTATTCCCCCCTTTCTTAAAGGGGGGGCAGGGGGGATTTTACAACTTATTGAAATCCCCCCAAGTCCCCCTTTTTCAAAAGGGGACTTGAGAAAACCCTGATCTTTGGGGATGCTCTTAATTATCGTCTGCTGACGGTTTTTCAACAATCTGGGGTCTCTGCAAAAGTCCTATTTTGTCATCCTGAGCGAAGCGAAGGATCTCGTATTTATGAGATTCTTCGGTCGCTTTGCTCCCTCAGAATGACAGAGAAGATTCCTTTCGCAGAGGTCTCAATCTGTTAGACCCTCACCCCACCGGCCCTGCTCCTCTGCCTCGAACCCTAAAGGAGCCTGGGAGGGAGTGGTATGCCCTAATTTTTGCCTCAGACACTTTTTCAGGTTATATTACCTTGATTCCCAGGAGACGATTTGGCTAGAGAAAGAGAAACCTCTTCGGGATTTGACCCGGGGGGACTCCTGAGGGTTGCCGGCTGAGATGGCGGCAACAATGCTCTCAATGATGGAAGGAGTGGCCGCCGAAGCGGGTAGCCGTTTCCGGCAGCCATGGGGCTAATCTTTGCGAGTTTTGCTCATCAATAGCAACCAACGCGACGATGCGTTGGCCGCGCCGCCTCTAGGCCTGTGTTATGTGGCGGGGGCCGCGGAAGCCGCCGGCCATGAGGTGCGGGTACTGGACCTGTGCTTTCAAAAGAGCGTCCGGCTAAGCTTGGCCCGGGCCTTGGCCGGCTTTGCCCCTGAAGTGGTGGGCGTCTCGCTGCGCAACCTGGACAACTGCAACCTGTTGTACCCCATTTCTTACCTGCCCGAAGTCCGCCGCCTCATGGGCCATCTCCGGGAATTAACCGGCGCGCCCATCGTGGTGGGAGGTTCGGGAGCCAGCCTGTGCCCCCGGGAGGTCCTGGAGTATCTCCAAGGCGATTACATCGTGGTTTCCGACGGGGAGCTGAGTTTCGTCCAGTTCCTTACAGTCCTGGGAAAAGGGGGGACTCCTGCAAATATTCCTGGGGTGGGCCTGCAGCTTGCAGGCCGTTTCCACCTGACGCCGCCTCATTTGCACGCCTTTCCTGACGGCAATCCCCGCCTGGGGCGATGGATCGATATGGCCCCATATGAGAAAATCGGCAGCGCCTATACGGTGCAAACCAAGCGGGGATGCCGACAAAGCTGCATTTATTGCACCTATAATCAGGTGCTGGAAGGCAAGCGCTTCAGGCTCCGCTCCCCCTTGGAGGTGGTGGATGAACTGGAGGAAGCCCTGCACCGGTACCACCCCCAATCCTTTGAATTTGTGGATTCGGTCTTCAACGACCCCATTGACCATTGTTTGGAAATCCTTGCGGAAATTTGCCGACGGCCCTGGAAGGCCCGGTTTAGCGCCATGGGCGTCAGTCCCAGAAATCTTAACCGGGAACTCCTGGACCTGATGCAAAGGGCAGGGTTCAAGTCTTTCATGACCAGCCCGGAATCAGCCTCTGAAACCATGCTACAAAACTATCAGAAAGGGTTTACCGCCGAGGAGGTCCGGCGCGCCGCCGAGACTGTCAACCAAAGCCGCCTCCCAGTGGTCTGGTTCTTCTTGCTGGGCGGCCCCGGGGAAACCAACGATACCCTGCAGGAGACCCTGGATTTTATTTCTCAACGCCTATCCCGCCGGAATGGCCCTCCCCTCAATCTGGCCTATCCCTTTCTGGGGGTGAGAATTTATCCCGGCACGAAGCTCTGGGACATTGCGGCTCAGCAAGGGTTTGTGGGCCCCGGGAGCAACCCTCTGGAGCAGCTTTGGTATCTCTCTCCCGGGCTTGACCTGGATAAGGCCGTCTGGCAACTGCGCCAGGCTGCCCGCCATTGTCCTGAGATTACTCTGACTTACATCGAAAGGTATCTTCCCCTTATCACCCGGTTCCTGGGGATTCTGGGAAACTTCCTTTACATCCCCAAGCCTTACTGGCAGCATCTGCCCAAACTCCAGGGTTGGCTGGGCTCCCAGCGCCTCCGTTTCCAGCCCTCACCGGCCCGCACCGCGGCTCGGTTGCGGGCCGCTCTTGGCCGTCGTTGTTGAGAATCTCCTCCGCCGCGATCTCCGGCATAAAGTAACGGCTGCGATGATGGTAGTCTGGCGGCAATTGCCCCGGCCCGCGGTTCTTGTCAGTGAACTTATGAAAATATCAGACTCTACTTGCACATGGATCAGCGCCCGGCTCTCCGCGGGCAGCCCGGCCCATGGACACCCGATAACCGAACAACCTTTGTTAGGCAATTAGCGGGGCGCCAGAAATGCGTTTTTTTCTGAATTTCTTTGTTAATATAAATATCCCAGGTAAGGGGCGCCTGCAGGAAGAGGGTCAGGTCAGAGGGGGTCGGCACCAACGGGTCCTGGCTCCATTTTGGGACAGACGGGGCCAAAACTGCCGCCTAAGAGTGGAGAAAACTAATTAAAATGAGGGTCTTGTTAATTCAACCCGAAGTCCCGATGTTATACTGGAAATTGCCTCAAATGTGCCTCCTTAGCGGCAAGAAGGCCCTTTACCCGCCTTTAGGTCTGATTACGGTGGCGGCTCTGCTCCCCCCAGAATGGGAATTGCGGTTGGTAGATCTGGAAATAGAACCTCTCACTCCCGAGGACTGGGAATGGGCCGATATGGTGATGGTTTCCGGGATGGTGTCGCATCGCCCGAATTTTTTTGCCTTGCTGCGAGAAGCGAAACAGCGGGAGAAAATCGTGGTGGCGGGAGGTCCCTATCCCAGTTCGGAACCCCATCGGGTCATGGAGGCGGGTTGCGATTTCCTGGTCAAGGGAGAAGCGGAAAATACGTTACCCCTCTTCCTGGCAGCTCTTAAAGAAGGCCGCCGGGGGGTGGTTTTGGCAAACGCAGAGAAACCAGACCTCTCCACCTCGCCGATTCCGCGCTATGATCTTCTTAAACTACAAGATTATGTATCTCTTGGGGTCCAAACTTCCCGGGGGTGCCCCTTTGACTGTGAATTTTGCAATGTCTCCAGCCTCTACGGACGCAAGACACGGTTCAAGAAAAGCTCTCAGTTCCTGGCGGAATTAGAGACCGTTCACCGTCTGGGCTGGAGGGGAGAAATGTGCATCTGTGACGACAACTTCACCGGTGACAGAGATCATGCCCGCGAATTGCTGCACCGGTTGATCCCCTGGATGAAGGAGCGAGGCCAGCCTTTCTGTTTCTGGGGTCAAAACTCGGTGAACCTGGGTCAGGACCTGGAAATGATCGATCTGATGACTGAGGCCAACTTCGCCACGGTCTTTATCGGGGTGGAGACGCCTGAGGCGGAAGCCCTGGCCACCGCGCATAAGTTTCACAACCTCCGCCATCCCCTGGCAGAGTCCCTCCATAACATCACCGCCAACGGCCTGTCGCTGATGGCCAGCTTCATCATCGGCCTGGACGGTGAAAAACCGGGGACCGGCCAGCGAATCTGCGCTTTCGTGGAGGAAACCGTCATACCCCTGGTCATGCTCAATTTCCTAGTGCCTCTGCCCGGCACCAAGCTGTGGCATCGCCTCCAGCAAGAAGGACGCTTGCGGCAGGACCGGTTTGAGAGCGATCTGGTGGACAAGGCCCTCAGTTATGTGCCCTCCAGACCGGAAGCCGAGATCATGGCGGAATATTATCAGCTATGGGAACACCTTTATGAGCCGCGGAATTTCATGCAACGGGCCTACCAGCATATTCTCAGAATGAGACCCACCCGGGCGGCCATGCGTAAGGGTCAGGAAACACCCCTGCCCAAAAGCCCACCTTCCGCTGAGCCACCCCTCATTGACAAGATTTACTCAATTCTGGCCTTGCTGCGCCTCTGTTGGCGCCGGGGGGTATTGCCTTCCTACCGCAGGCAATATTGGCAACAGCTTCTGGGAATCTATCGCCAGAATCCCTCCCGCATAATCAGGTATTTGAAGATTTTGGGCATGGGAGAGGATATGATAAAAATGCGGGAAGACATGCTCAAGATCAGGAAGGATTATGCTCACCTGTATGGAGGGAGAACGAAGGACTACGTTGCCAGCGCCGCTTCTCTGGGGGAGAAATGATAGACTGGCGGAGAGGGAGCGTCATGGCCGGAATTACGGTCAGAATATGGGATAGTCCAACTGATGGGATTTAGTCTGGGTTAAAGAGAGGGTGAGCCTGGCCCCCTGGCTGATGACCCCGCCTCCCGGGGGCGATTCCTCCTCCCAGAGAAAATGATCTTCATGGAACCGGTGCAAGTGATCCCCGTGGAGCAGCCTGGGCAGATGCAGGCATTTGTGGACCTGCCCTGGAAGATTTACGCCCAGGACCCCCAATGGGTCCCGCCTCTGAAAAAGGAGGTGGCCCGGCTCCTGGACCCTGAAGTCCATCCCTTCTGGAAGTTTTCCCAAGTCAAGCTCTTTCTGGCCCAACGCGGCGACGAGGCGGTGGGCCGCATTGCCGCAATCGTGGATGCCAACTATAACCGGTTCCACGATGAACGGATGGGGATCTGGGGGTTCTTCGAATGCATCGATGACGTGGAGGTCGCGGGAACCCTCTTTGCCGCGGTGGAAGAGTGGGTCCGGGGCCAGGGCATGACGTTTTTGCGGGGTCCTTTGAATCCTTCCACCAATTACGAGGGCGGCCTGCTGGTGGAGGGATTCCCCCAACGCCCGGCCTTCATGATGACCTATAATCCCCCCTATTATCCTGGGCTGGTGGAATCCCAGGGATTCACCAAGGAAAAGGACCTGCTGTCATTCTGGGTGGAACGCAGCTGGCAGCCGCCCCCCTGGTTAAACCGCCTCTCCCGGCGCATCATCAGTAAGACCAACATCCGGATGCGGCCCATGCGGCCCCGGGATTTTCACACCGAACTGCAATATATCAAAGAGATCTATCACGAGGCCTGGTTCGACAACTGGGGGTTTGTCCCCATGACCGACGCCGAAATTGAAGAGATGGGCCGGAACCTGTCGCGTATTATGATCCCGGGTCTGTGTTTCTTCCTGCTGGATGGCCAGGAACCGGTGGGCGTAGCCATGGTTATCCCCGATATCAATCCCCTGCTGAAACGGTTCAAGGGGCAAGTGGGGCTCCTGGGATGGCTCAAATTTCTGCTCTACCGGCATGAAATCACCGGCTGGCGGGGGTTGATCTTTGGGATCAGAAAAAGATACCAGCAACTGGGGCTGCCTTTGGTGGCCTTCAACTATCTCTACCGGATGTTGGTGGAAAACCCTAAATTTAAGAAATATCAATATATTGAATTAGGCTGGAACCTGGAAGACAACGACTTAATCAACCAGTGGTATCTAGATAGCGGCGTCAAGGTGAGCAAAAGATTCAGGGTGTACCGGAAGCCATTGACTCCTTAAGGGGATGGGGAAAAATGGTTTTTGGATAATCCTGAAGGGAGTGCAGGATCAGAAAAATTGTTATAATAGTAAGATTCGTCTTTCTTCGCCTGGCTCAGCCAGGTAAAAAACGTTTGACCGAACCATTCTTGAGCATGGGTTAGCCCCTGGCAATTTTCCTCTCTGGTCCCGGAAAAATTGGGTGGCTACGCGCTCAAGGAGAGACAAGGTGTTTGCACGCAACCGTCCGATAATCGCCACCGTCTGGCAGCCTGGAGAGTTTTCTCCAGCGGTGGCCCAAATGGCGCGGCGCACGGGGACTATCGCCCTGGTGGATCTGTCGCGCCTGACTTTGGCCGCGGCGGTCCCGGCCCTCCGCCAGGCGGAAGTCCGGGGGGGAGCGGTCCATCTCAAGGTGGCGCCCCAGGCCCTAACTGATCCTTTCCTCCCGGAGTTTCTCGAATCTCTGGCCCTCAAGGGCCTCTGGGTTGAGCTCCATTCCCTGCTGCTGGACGAATCCCCGCACCTCGCCCTGAGACGATTGACCGCGGTTGCTCCTGCCCTAGAGGTTTTTCCCATTCTCAGCGAAGTGGCTTTCATCCAGGAGGTATTGGAGCACTATCCGGATCTCCCCCATTTGGTTCTCAAGGGCTGCGAAGCGGCAGGATTGGTCAGTAGTGAATCGATTTTCAGCTTGTATGCCGCGGTCCGGGACCGGTTGCGCCAGGAGCAGTCCGCCTCCGGCCTGGTGATTTGGGGAGGCGTGGCCACCCCGGAAGCCGCGGCCGCGTTTCTCACCACCGGGGCCCAGGGCATTGTGCTGGAAAGCCTCCACTGGCTCACCGACCTGGCCCGGAGGGGAGAGGCTCCCAGCCAGGGGCTGGCGAAATTGCGTCCCCAGCACACCGAACTGGTGGGCCTCGATCTGGAAGCTCCCCACCGCGTCTTCAATAAGGGCAACTCCCTGGCGGTAAGGCGGCTGCAAGAGACCGCGGCGTCTTGGGGGGGAGAGGTATCCCGGGAGCGCCGCCAAGCTTTTGCCCGGGAGATCGCCCGGACGGCCAAGGACCCCCGGGACAGCCAATTTCACCGGGAGGAGCTCATCCCCCTGGGAGTGGAGGCTGCCTTTGCCCAGGATTTTGCGGCGGGCTATGGACCAGGCACCCAAGACGCGCTGGAGGGTTTCCTGGCCGCGGTCGCGGGACAATGCGCCCGGGCCCGGGAGAAAGCGGACCTCCTGGCTCACAGCCCTGTGGCCCTGGAAATGGGAACCAAGTACCCCATCATTCAAGGGGCCATGTCCTGGATCACCGACGTCCCGGAATTCGCCCGGGCGGTGGCCGAGGCCGGGGGCCTGCCCACCGTGGCCCTGGGACTCATGGACCCGGACACCTTGACCCGCAAACTGCAACGTTTGCCGGAGGTCATGGGCGAGCGGCCCTATGCCGTGAACGTCATTGCCCTGGCGGAAAACCCCCACCGGGACGGCCAACTGGAGTGGATCACCCGGCATCGCCCCCGATTCGCGGTGATTGCTGCGGGTGATCCTGCTTTTGCCGAGGTCTTGCGGGCCCGGGGCATTGAAGTGATGTATATCGCCCCCAACGAGGATCTATTGCGTTTGGCCTGTGGGGCCGGAGTCCGCTATCTCATCCTGGAGGGAAATGAAGCCGGCGGTCATATCGGTCAGCACACCACCCTGACCCTGGCGCAAATCGCCTTGGCCCTGAAGCTCCGGGAACCGCACCTCCTGGAGGGCCGCCGCCTGGTCCTGGCCGGGGGCATCTACCACCGGGAGACGGCCTTCATGGCCGCCATGCTGGGAGCGGACGCGGTGCAAATGGGGACCGCCTACCTGGCAACCCGGGAGATCGTCAGCACCGGAGCCCTGGCCGCACTCTATCAGCGGCTGATCCTGGACGCCGCCCCGGGGGGCACCGTGGTGAGCGGGGAGAGTTCCGGGCTCCGGGTGCGATCCCTGAAAACTCCGGTGATAGCCCGCCTGGCGTCCCTGGAACGGGATTTTCAAGGGGGGCGGGAGGACGAGGCTTCCTTTCGCCGGAAAATGGAGACCCTGGCCGCGGGAAGCCTGCTCATTGCCGCCCGGGGAACCGAAGGGCCCGAGGGGCCCCCGCTGCCGGAGGCAACCTGTCTGGACAAAGGCCAGTTCATGAGCGGGGCTTGCGCCGGGGCCATCACCCAGGTCAAATCGGTGGCGGAGCTGCATCGGGAGCTGGCGGAAGGCCCTCTCCACCTGACCCAGCCGGAGATCGGGCCGGTTCAGAGACCCCCGGCCCCGGTCCCGGCACGGCCGCCCCGGGGGGCCACGGACCGGGACCGCCTGGTTATCACCGGCATGAGCCTAGTGAATTCCCTGGGGCAGTCTCCCGCGGAGGTGTGGGCCGGGAGCTTGGCTGGGAAATGTGGCATCATCCTGGTGCCGCCGGAGCGTTGGGATCATCAACGCTATTACGATCCCCACCCCCAAGCGCCGGAAAAAACCTACTGCCAGGTGGGGGCGTTCCAACACATCGACATCTCCCGGAAGGATCTGGGCATTTCTCCCCAGGACTTCCGGACCATGACTTACGCCACCAAGCTCACCCTGTGGCTGGCGGCCCGGGCCATTGAGGACTCCGGGATTCTCTCCTCGGACATTCCCCGGGAGCGCATCGCGGTCTTAATCTCCCAAAACTCCGGCGAGGCCGCGGGCACCATGGTGGATCTGATGGTCCGGGGCGCCTGGGACGGCATCTTAGAGTCCATCCAGCGGGTGCTTCCCCTCTCCCCGGAGTTGCAGGAGGCCATCACCCGGGAGGTCAAATCCGGGCGGCTGGCCATTGACGACACCACCCTCTTAGGAAGGCTCAACTGCACCGCCGGCGGCTTCATCTCCAACAAATACGGCTTTATGGGGCCCAGCTTTGCGGTGTCCGCGGCCTGCGCCACCTCCCTGGTGGCCCTTTACAACGCCATCCAGATGATCCGCAACGGCATCATCGACGCGGCCATCGTCGGCGGCGGGGAAGAAATTCTCACTCCCATGCATTTCCTGGAGTTCTCTGCATTGGGGGCCCTGGCGGGCATCTCCGGGGAGGAGCGTCCCCCCTGGGAAGGCAGCCGGCCCTTTGACCTCACCCGGGACGGCATGGTCCTGGGGGAAGGCGGGGCCATGATCGTCGTCGAGTCGGAAGCCGCGGCCCGGCGCCGGGGGGCCCGGGTGCACGCCTATATCACCGGCACCGGAGCCAGCAACAACCATCATGGCTTGGTGGAGTCCTCCCGGGATACCCAGGAAATCGCCATGGGGGCCGCGTTCCAGGATGCCCCCTATGGACCGGAGGCGGTGGATCTGGTGGAATGCCACGCCACCGCCACCTTTCAGGGCGATGTGGAAGAGGTCAAGGCCCTGCAAACCTTTTACCAGGGCAACGGCCGCACGGTGTTATCCTCTTTCAAGTCCCAAATCGGCCACACCCTGGGAGCCTCCGGTCTCACCAGCCTCATCCGGGGCGTCAAGGCCATGCAGACCGGGATCTTTCCCCCCACCCTCAACTACCGGAACCCCGATCCCGCCATGGGCATCGAGGAATCGGGTCTTCTGGTAGCCACCGAACCCCTGGACTGGCAGGTCACCAATGGCCGCCCCCGGCGGCTCCAGGTGAACTCCTTCGGTTTTGGCGGCTCCAACTATGTCATGCATCTGGAGGAATCCCGGGACGCGGCTGACACCGTGTTCGTGTCTCTCCCGGAGAATCTGCTTCCCGCCGGAGCCGCGCCGCAAAAAACGGAGGGCCCCCAAGGGGTGTTCTGGGGCCGCACCGCCGTGGCCGGGCATCCTTACCGTTTGGCGGTGGTGGCCGATTCCGAGGCAGAGGCCCGGAAGCGGCTTCAGGAGTTGGAACCCCTCTCTCCCTCAGCCCCCCTCCCGGAGAAGACTCTGCGTATCCTGGGGCGCAAGGGAATTTTTCTGGGGCTGGAGAGCGCCCCGCCCCCGCCCCTGGCCCTGGTTTTTCCCGGGCAAGGGGCCCAATACGCGGGTATGGGTCAGGAATTCTATGGAAAGTTCCCGGTTATTCGCCACTGGATGGACCGGGCCGCGGCCTGCGCGGATTTCGACCTCCTGGATTTACTGTTTAATAACCGGGAGGAAGACCTCCAGAAAACCCGCTGGCAACAGCCCGCCACCTTTAGCCTGGAATTTGCCATGGTGCAGTACCTGCTCTCCCTGGGGATTGAGCCCACGGCCATGGCGGGCCACAGCCTGGGAGAACTCACGGCCTTGGCCACCGCGGGGGTCTTCTCTTTTGAGGACGGCTTCCGTCTGGTGAACATGCGGGCCATCTGCATGGACAAGGCTTGCGACCTGAACCTGGACCCCGGCATCATGATGGCCACCGACGCCCCCCTGGAACTGGTGGAAGCCAAGCTCCAGGGCCGGGCTAACGCCTGCATCACCAACTACAATGCTCCCAACCAGGTGGTAGTGGGGGGCGATACCGCCATCGTCCAGGCCTTACGGGAGGAGATCAAGGCCGAGGGCTACCGGGCCACCCAGCTCAGGGTCAGCATGGCCTTCCATTCTCCCCTCATGCGGGTCATCCATGATGAACTGGAAGAGTTCATCTCCCCCATTCCTTTCCAGGCCCCCCGCATTCCAGTGGTCTCCAACACCACCAGGCATCCCTTCCCCGCGGACCCGGTGGAAATCAAGAAAATCGTCATGGCGCACCTGGAGTCCCCGGTGCATTGGATCAGCAATGTCCGAACCCTGTGGCAAGATTTCGGCATCAGGGTCTTCCTGGAGGTGGGGCCGGGAGACGCGCTCAGCAATCTCATCACCGAAACCCTGGAAACTCCCCGGTGCATCGCCACCTGCCTGCCGGAAGCGGAGAGCTTGACCCTGAAGACCGCCACCGCCCAACTGGTGGCCGAGGGTCATCTCAAAGCCTCCAAGCCTCTCAAGTTCATCTCCATTTCCGGGGTTCCTGAAGGGCCCTCGCCAGTGGGGCCGGCGACGTCCGGAATGGCCCCCGGGGCTGCAGCCCCTTTATCTCAGATGGACCCGGTGGAGAAAATCATTCAGCGGGAAATCAACGCCTTTGTTCTGGAGAGCTTCGGACAATTCCTGAAACCCACCCTTTTGGCGGCCATCCGCCGGGAGCACGATCCCAACTTCTCCGCGGCGAACCTGGAGCGGCTCCTTAAATCCCCACAGTTTTCCGGGAGCCCGGCCCCGGTCCCACCCCCTATCTACGAGGCGGCGGCTCCCACCGCGCCAATTCCCCCGGCCCCGGCGGCAACGCCTCCCCCGGCCTCTCCGGCCTTGCCGGCGGCGGCCCCCGACTATATGGAAGAGATGATCCGCCTCATCATGGAGGCCACCGGGTACGAGCGGGATGAGATCGAGCCGGACATGGACCTCCGGTCCGATCTGGCCATCCGCTCCAGCCGCCTGCCGGTGATCATGGACGCCGCGGAGGTCCGTTTCGGGATAGAAATCAGGCTGGAAGACTTTATGGATGTCCGCAGCGTCCGGGACCTGGCCTCCCGCATCTCCGAAGTGGCGGCCCGGAGCGGAGAAACAGGGGCGCCGCCGCTGACGGCGCCGGCGGCTGCACCCGCTTCCGAACCTGCCCCGGAGCCCCCGGCGTCTGCGGGGAAGGTCCTCAAGCGGCTGACCTTTCATCCCGTACCCCTGGCAGACTTTGCGCCCCAACCCTTGGAGCTGACGCCGTCGGACACGGTGGCCATCCTCTTCCCCGCCGGGAGTTCGGAGTGGAGGGAACAGGTCAACGACCAGTTCCGCCGGGAGTGGGGCGTGAATACAAAAACCTTCGCTTTCCTGGAGCCCAACCCGGGGCCGGAGGGGCTGGGTTTCGACCTGCGGCAGCCGGAAGAGGCCCGCCGGGCGGCGGCCAGGCTGAGTGAAGATGACTCCCTGGCCGGGGTGGTGTTCCTCCTGGACGACAGCCTGGAACCGGAACTCCAGGGAATGGACGACCTGACCCGCCTGCTCCAGGGCTGTTTTTCCCTGATGCAGACCTTAACCGCAGCGCCCCCCAAGAAATTTGCCCTAACGCTTAATTGCTCCCAGGCTGAGACCGGAGGGGGAGGCCTACTGGCCCAGGGTCTCCTGGGGCTCTTCCTGAGCGCCGCCCTGGAGCATCCCGCCCTGCTGTTCCGCACCGTGCGGCTGGACCTGGAGACGGACCTGGCCCAGGCGCTGCGGCAGGCCCTGGACCCCGGCCAGCCGGTAATCGAGACCTGGTATCTTAAGGGGCAGGCCATGACCATGGAGGGGCGGGTGACCCCTGCGGCAGGGGGTGATAGCCTCTCCCTGGCCTTGAACCGGGGCGATGTGGTGGTGTTCTCCGGAGGGGGCTACGGCATCACTACCCATCTGGTCAAGAGTCTCGCCCCCTTTAACCCTCAAGTGGTCTTGCTGGGGCGCACCTCCATTGACCTGGACGCGGCGACCACCAAGCTGCTCCTGGCAGAGGAGCCTTCGGAGAAAGCCCTGCGCTGGCAGATCATGCAACAACGGCCGGAAATCTCCCAGAAGGAGTTGGGCCGGCAGGTCGCCCGGCTGTTTCGGGCCCGGCAAGTCCTCAAGACCCTGGAAGACCTGGGGGCCGCAGGGATGGAGGTCGCTTATCTCCCCTGTGATGTAACGGACTCTGGCCAGGTGCAGGCCGCGGTCCAGGAGATTATCGGCAAGTACGGCCGCATCGACGGCATCGTGCATGGGGCCGGCATCGTGCGGGACCGGCTGCTGGCAAACCTGACTCCTGAAGAGGTCGCCCCGGTCCTGGACGTCAAGTTCCTGGGGGCCTGGAACCTGTTCACCGCGGCCAAACCAGAGGGGCTGCGGTTCTTGGTGGCCCTGTCCTCCGCCGCGGCCATCCAGGGGAACAGGGGCCAGTCCAACTACACCGCGGCCAACCGCATGATGTCCGCCCTCCTCAGCGAGATTAAGCAGGACCATCCGGCCATTCAATGCAAGGCCTTGATGCTCCCCCCCATCAGCGGCGGCGGCATGGCCGAGGACCCGGAAGTCCGCCGCTTCCTGGAGAAAATGGGGGTGGGTTATCTGGAGCCGGTGGAACTCTCGGAACTTTTTTGCCGGGAGCTATTCCTGGCCGGGCCCGACGACGCCTGGGTCATGTTCATGTCCAATCTCCCGGCAATCAAGCACCTCCGGCTGGACACCGCGGCTTCCCCTCCGGCCTCCCCGGGCTTGGCGGCCGGCACCATGATTTATTCCCCCCAGCAATTCCCCATGATTGACGCCGTCTCCCAACTTGACCTCCAGGAAGGGGTGGTGCGGGCCACCCGGACTTTCTCCCAGGAAAGGGACTTGTGGATCGCGGATCACAAGCCCTTCAAATTTCTGAAGCACCCCCTGGTCTCCACCATCATGGCCCTGGAGGCCTTCATGGAGGCCTCCCGCCTCCTCTATCCCTACCTGCGGGTGCAAGGAGTTAGGGAAGCTGAGTTTTCGGAGGCCATCGAGGTCCCGGCGGAGGTAGCCATCATGTCCCACATCACCTGCCGGCGCCTCCGGCATACGGATGGGCAGGTGGTGTGCGAACTCACCATGGAGACCCCGCTCCTCTCTCCCACGGGAAGGGTGCTGGACCAGAAATCCCTAAATTACCGGGCCCAGGTAATTTTAGGGGGAGATCGTTCTCCATCCTGGCTCGATCTCCCGGAATTTCCCGTGCAGCTGGAAGAGCTGGACAGTCGTCCTGCCGAATCTGAGGAAATCTCAAAATGGTATGACAAGCACACCGATATCCAAGGCAGATATCGGGTGATGCGCTATTTTGACGGCTCCGGGCCCGGAGTGGTCCGAGGCACTGCCAAGTACCGGGCCACCCATGATTTTTCCCACTTACCGGCTTCCACACTCCAGTACTCTCCCTACTTACTGGAATGTCTCATACAGATGACCAGTTTTTACATTAAGATGAGAAACGAGGAGGATGAGCGCGCCCTGATCCCCTTGGGCATCGGGGAGATAGTCGTCGGCCGCCCCTGCCAAGATCAAGAAGACCTGGTCCTGGAGGCCCGGCTGCGGGCTGAAGACTCCAAAGGGATGATCTGGGATGCCCGGGCCCTGGACGCCCACGGCCAGATCCTGATGCAAGTGAGGAAGCTCCGGATGCACTGGTTTTCCGAATGACCATGGAGCAAGGAAGAATCGTGGAGCAGGATCGTCCTGGCCCCGGCGCCGCTAATCCCCCCGATCTCGGGGGGAGTAAATGGGTGCTCTGTTCTCCCCATCGGGAGCCGGCCTTTTTGGCCTCCTGCTCCGCGGCTCCGAGGCCGCGCCGGGGGCCCGGCCGGGGGTTCTCCAGCCGGCAGATGGAAAGAGAGTTGCTGGCGAGCCTTCTCAAGGAACACTCCCGGGCCGGAGGGATTCAGGAACTTGCCCTGTCCCGAAACCCTCTTGGCAAACCTTATCTCTGGTTGGAAGGCCTTCCCGGCCCCCCCATCTCCTTCAGCCGGAGCGCCGGGCGGCTGTGGGCGGCTTTGGGAACCCCAAGGTCCTGGCTGGGGTTGGACGCGGCGTCTCCCGAAGAATTCGCCGGGTCCTACCCCTTCAAGCGGGTCTTTCAGGAGACGGAGTGGCAGGCGGCAACCTCCCTCACCCGCGGAGACCGGGAAGAAGCCGGGGCGCTCCTGTGGTCGGTGAAAGAAGCGGTGGTGAAAGCCCGAGGCTGCGGCTATCATTTCTTCGGCCCCCGGCGGATCCACCTGGAATTCGCCGGTCTGGGGGAGCACGGCCCCTGCTGGCGCGGCCACCTGGAAACGCCGGTTCCGGACCTGGTTGATCCGGGGAGCCAGGGGATCATCCCGGCGGCATCTGTCCGTTTGCACGAGGTGTGGCTCTCGGTGGCCTGGATGACTGTCGCCCCCGGAGAGGCCCTCGCGCCGGTGGGATAATCCCATGCGTGCTTTGGTTACCGGGGCCAGCGGCTTTATCGGCAGCAACCTGGTGGATAGGTTGCTGGCCGAGGGGGTGCGGGTCAAGTGTCTGGTGCGCCGAGGCAGCGACCTCACCTGGCTAAGGGACCTCCCCGTGACCCTCGTCACCGGGGATTTCCAGGAATCGGCCTCTCTGGCCCAGGCCGTGGCGGACACCGACCTGGTGTTTCATGTGGCCGGCGTCACCCGGGCGGCCCGGCGGGCCGGATACTTCCAGGGGAACTATGAGGCCACCTGTAACCTGCTCCGGGCCTGCGAGGATTATGGCCCCCCAGGCCAAAAATTCGTCTTTATCTCCAGCCTGGCGGCCGCGGGTCCCAGCTCCGGCTCCCCCCTTACCGAGGACCTGGACCCTCAGCCCGTGTCCACCTACGGCGAATCCAAACTATGGGCCGAGAACGCGGTCCTGGAGTTCAGCAGACAACACCCCGCCACCATCATCCGGCCCCCGGTGGTCTACGGCCCCCGGGACCGGGACACCTTACTGCTCTTCAAAAGCCTGAAACGGGGCCTCCAGGTGATCCCGGGCCGGGTCGCCCAAAGAGTGAGCCTGGTGCACGTCCACGATCTGGTGATGGGGATTTGGCTGGCCGCGGGGTCCCACCGGACCCCAGGCCGGGTATATTATCTCTGCGGCGATGGCCACTGCGATTGGCAAACCCTAGGGGAGTACCTGGGCCGGGTGCTGGGAAGGCGGTTCAGGACCTTCCATGTCCCTTGGTGGCTGATGCGCCTGGTGGCCCTGGGGGGCTCCCTGGCCTCCCAGTTCACCTCCACCCCCACCTTAATGAACCTGGACAAGCTGCGGGAAATCCGGCAAACCCAATGGCTGTGCAGTAATGAGAGGGCCAAGGCCGAGATCGGCTTCCAGCCGGCCGTGGACCTGTTAACCGGCTTGGCCGCCACTGCCGCCTGGTACAAAGAGGCGGGGTGGCTGTAGGACCGGCTGGTCTTCACAAATTTCCCCGTTATCCAGCCGGAAGACA
>Ga0154668_1105_pt3 | contig 22488 bp, 27 predicted proteins | sample Rifle2008BG13ft_FD_116097 | JGI IMG/M metagenome (GOLD analysis project Ga0154668, IMG submission 116097) | Deltaproteobacteria bacterium RBG_13_60_28 | reverse complement strand
GGGTCGTTGCTATTATTACAAAAAACAGAGAAACTTCAATCCAAAAGGACTAGGTCCAGGCTCCTGGGGATTTTCCCAGGATTGAAAATAGGCCTGTGAGAGGGAATTATGGACCTCTGCCATCCTTCCCCCGGATTTCAAGAGCAGCGCCGCTTTCAGGAGTTGGCCCGGGCCTTGATCCGCCTGCCGGAGCCGGGTGAGGATTCTCTTGATTATTTGCTGCCGGAGGCCCGCTGGCAGGAGCTTTGCGGGGGGCTGCCGGACCAGGAGTCCTGGTTCATGGCCCTGTCCCAGACCACGGGGGTCTATTTTTTCCCCTCCCGGGAATGGCCGCCCCGTCTGGTCCGGTATCTTCAGCGGCTGGGGGTGAGGCGGCTCCTGGAGGCCGGGGCCGGCAGGGGGTATCTCAGCGCGGCCCTGGCGCCCCTGGCGGCCGCGGCGGGCGTGGAATTTATGGCCATCGACCGGGGGGACGGGGAATTTCGCGCCGGGCTGCCCGTTTCCCCCCTGGTTAAGCCGGGGGACGTCTTCGCCGTGATCCGGGATTTCCAGCCCCAGGCGGTCATCTATGCCTGGCCGCCCCCGGGGCAGTCCGTAGTGGAGCTTCTGACCTCTCCGTCCTTGCGTTATCTTCTGCTGGTAGGGGAAGAGGAAGGCGGCGCGGCCGGGGCCCGGGAGGACTGGGAAAGGCTCCCCCATAAATTTTCCCCATTTCTGGGCCGTTTCTCCCGGGGCCGCACCGGACCGGAGAAGCACCGGGTGACTATCTTTTGCGGGGGAGGGAGGAAAGGTTTTTGACTGAGGATAAGGAGAAAACGGCATGGTGGAGCATGTCCCCTATATCGTGGAAGAGGAGTGCATCGCCTGCGGCGCGTGCGAGGAGATCTGCCCCGAGGTTTTCACGTTAAATGAATCCCTGGGTTTTGTCCAGGTGATGAATCCCGGGGGCGCGGAGGCGGAGAAGATTCAGGAGGCCGTTGACGCCTGCCCGGTGAGCTGCATCCATTGGGAGGATGAGATGGAATGAAAAAGGTCAATCTTTAGGATGAGGGCAAATTTGCTGACCAGGGGCTGGCAAGACTTCTGGTCCATGATTCCCCAAGGTGATTATGATGGCTAAAAGAGTACCAAAAATCTTGGAAGAAGATTGCATCGCCTGCGGCAACTGCCAGGAGGTGTGTCCCGAGGTCTTCCGCCTCAATGAAAACCTGGGTCATTCCGAGGTCATAAATCCCCAGGGGGCCCCGGAGGAGAAGATCCAGGAGGCCTTGGACCAGTGCCCGGCTCAGTGCATCCATTGGGCGGATGAGATGTAGGGTGGTTATGGCCCACGAAACCTGGCAGGTTTCCCTGGAGGGGAGATGGTTATGGCCGAATTTCTATTCTCTCCAGGGCTTGTTGCTCTTGTAAGCCTGGAGATGGCGGTCGTAACGGGCGAGGTCCTCCTTGGGGACGGAACCTTGTTTTCTTAGCAGGTCCAGCGCCTCTTCCTGCGTCTCTACGGCCTCTTTGAACCTGCCGGCCTCGGCGTACGCGGCGGCGAGGGTATCCAGGGAATTGGCTTTTCTACTGATCTGCACCGCTTTTTGGGCTAATTCCAGGGCTCGCGTGCCGTTCCGGTATTTTTTGTTCTTGCTGGTGGCAAAAATCCAGGCCAGACCATTATACGTCAAGTAATGGGGCTTTTTCTCCAGGGCTTTAGTGAAATCGGCAATGGCCTCCTCGTACCGGCCCTTCTTTCCATAACAAATTCCACGTAAGGTGAAAGCATCATATAAATCGGCTTTTAGCTGGATGGCCTTGGTGTAATCGGCAATGGCCAGATCAACTTCCCCTTTTCTCCTCTGGGCAGTCCCCCGGTTTAAGTAAGCCACAAAAAAATCGGGTTTTAGCTGGATGGCCTCTGTATAATCGGCAATGGCCTGATCCAAGTTGCCCTTATCAAGGTGGGTTCCGCCGCTTTTAAAATAATCCCTGGCCGATTTCTCCTGGGCCGGCAGGATGGGGGCGCCGCCCCCCGCCTGCTGGGTGGCGGCTGCATGGGGAAAAGCTGCAACCATCACTCCGCAGGACAGGCCAAGTAAGATGAACCTAAAAATGGCGAGGGGCTTCATGCAATCTTTCTTTAATTGAAAAATGCCGGTTTCCAGAACCCATAATCATCACAAAACCTTAAAAATCACAAGCAAAATTGCTCTGAGGCCGGCCCTATGACCCCGGAAGGATGCCCCGGTTCAACAGGAATGTCGCCTGAAACGAATCTAAGGGGGATTGCTGGTTTATTTTGCGCCGGATTGTGATAAATTTTAATATTATCTTTTATGAGAAACGGAGCTTCTTGACCAGATGATGGATAACACCAGAAAATTGTTCGGCACCGATGGCGTCCGGGGAGTGGCCAACATCTATCCCATGACCGCGGAGGTGGCCCTGCAACTGGGCCGGGCCCTGGCCTACGTCATCAAAACCGGTGTGGGCAAAGACCGCATCGTGGTGGGGAAAGACACCCGCCTTTCCGGTTATCTCCTGGAATACGCCATTACCGCGGGCATCTGCTCCATGGGCGTGGATACCCTGCTCCTGGGCCCCTTGCCCACTCCGGGGGTGGCCTTTATCACTTCCTCCATGCGCGCGGACGCGGGGGTGGTGATCTCCGCCTCCCATAACCCTTACCAGGACAACGGCATCAAGTTTTTCTCCGGGGACGGCTTCAAGCTGCCGGATGAGCTGGAGGCCCGCATCGAGGTGCTGATGACCCACCCGGAAGTGGAGCAGGCCCGCCCCACGGCCACTGAGATCGGCCAGGCCTTCCGCCTCAATGACGCCCGGGGCCGGTACATTGCCTTTCTGAAAAGCACCTTTCCCAGGGAATTGAGCCTGGAGGGGATGAAAATCGTCCTGGACTGCGCCCACGGAGCCACCTATCTGGTGGGCCCCGAGGTCCTGGGGGAGTTGGGCGCGGACCTGGTGACCATCGGGGTGCGGCCCAACGGCAAGAATATCAACCACAAGTGCGGCTCCACCCACCCGGAGGGGATGGCCACCCTGGTGAAACGCCACCGGGCCGATTTAGGTATAGCCTTTGACGGCGACGGCGACCGGGTCATCATGGTGGACCATCAGGGACAGGTGGTGGACGGCGATCATGTCATGGCCATCTGCGCCAAAGAATTCCACCGCCGGGGCAAACTGCGGCGGAAAACCTTGGTGGGCACGGTGATGTCCAACCTGGGACTGGAGGTGGCCCTGAAAAATATGGGCTGCCGCCTGCTGCGCACGCCGGTGGGGGACCGTTACGTGGTGGAGGCCATGCTCCACGGCGGCTATAACCTGGGCGGGGAGCAATCCGGCCACCTGGTCTTCCTGGACCACACCACCACCGGAGACGGCATCATCACCGCTTTGCAACTGCTGGCGGTAATGCTCCGGGAAGACAAACCCCTGGCGGACCTGGCCCGGGTCATGGAAACCTTCCCCCAACTCTTGATCAACTTGCGGGTCAAGGAGAGGCGGGATTTAAAAACCCTGCCCAAGGCGCGACAGGCGATCCAGGCCGCGGAAAAGCGCCTGGGGAACCAGGGCCGGTTGCTGGTGCGCTACTCCGGGACGGAGCCGCTGCTGCGCATCATGGTGGAAGGAGAAAACCTCCAGGAGATCGAAGGCGTGGCCCAAGACCTGGCCCAAACCCTGGAAAAGCTTTTGAGCTGAGGGAGCGACCGTTCATGCTGCTGGTTATGGATGTGGGCAACACCAACACGGTTATCGGGGTCTACCAGGGGGAGACCCTGTTGAGCGACTGGCGCATCCGCACCGAAAAGGACGCCACCATCGATGAACTGGGCATCCAGTTGCGCAATCTCTTTCAAGCCCAGAACCTTACCCTGGAGCCCGGCACCGATCTGATCATCTCCTGCGTGGTGCCCCCCATGGTCAACACCATGGAAGGCTTTTCCCAGCGTTACCTGCAGATAAAGCCTTTCTGGGTGGGGCCGGGCATCAAGACCGGGATGCCCATCCATTACGATAACCCCCGGGAGGTGGGCGCTGACCGCATCGTCAACGCGGTGGCCGCGTTCGAGCAGGTCCACGGCGCGGTCATCGTCGTGGACTTCGGCACCGCCACCACCTTTGACGTGGTCTCCCGCCAGGGGGAATACCTGGGGGGAGTCATTGCCCCGGGGGTGATGATCTCCTGTGAGGCCCTGTTCCTCAAGGCCTCGAAGCTTCCCCGGGTGGAGATCTTCGTCAAACCCAAGAGCATTATCGCCAAAGACACCATCAGCAGCATGAACGCGGGCATTATTTACGGCTACGTGGGCCTGGTGGACGGCATTGTCAGCCGCATCAAGGAGGCCCTGAAGGACCACGCCAAGGTCATCGCCACCGGCGGCCTGGCCTGCCTCATCGCCTCGGAGACCAACAGCATCGATACGGTGGATGATTACCTCACCTTGAAGGGTCTGAAGATCATCTACGAACGGAACCGCCCCCGCCGGGAAGAGCGGGCCAAGGGAAGCTCGTGAACTCTCCGCCGGAAGCCATCGGCCGCCGCTACCTGAAGGAGACCCGCTACAACCGGGACAGCCTCCGGGATACAGGCACGGAATATCCCCGGTCTCCCCTGTATAAAGAGTATCCGGAGGCCCCGCAGCGCCTGGTCTTGAGCCCCCCTTCCGGCCTGCCGGGCCAGGACTTGTGGGCCTGCTTGGAGGCCCGGCGCTCCCTGCGGCAATACCAGGAGCGGCCTTTGTCCCTGGAAGAGTTCACGGCCCTGCTGTGGGCCACCCAGGGGGTGACCCTGGCCAGCCAGCATTTTCTCCTCCGGGCCGCGCCCTCCGCGGGGGCCCTCTATCCCGTGGAGACCTACCTGGCCGTGCACCGGGTCATCGGCGTGGAACCAGGCATCTGGCACCTGCAGGTGCCGGACTTTACCCTGGAACTGCTGGCTGCCGGGGACTTCCGCCGGCCCCTGGTGACGGCCGGCCTGTCCCAGAACTTCCTGGGCACCGGGGCCGCGGTCTTCATCTGGACCGGCATTCTCAACCGGGCCATGTGGAAATACCGGGAGCGGGCCATCCGCTACCTCTTTCTGGACGCGGGCCACATCTGCCAGAATCTGATGCTGGCCGCCACCGCCCTGGGACTGGGCTGCTGCCCGGTGGGGGCCTTTTTCGACGGGGAAGTGGAACAATTGGTCCAGGTGGACGGCCAGGAAGAAGTGGCCCTCTACCTGGCCGCGGTGGGCGCGGTGGGGTGATGAGGATGATATCTGGGGGAGGGGGGTGAGGGCCAGGAGCCCTTACCTCCAGCCCCCCACCCCAATCCCTTACACTTTAGAAGGAGAAAAAATGAGGCTATTAATATTGGCAGTAATCTTATCCCTGGGTCTGGCCCTGGGAGGCATGGCCCCATTCTCCTGGGCCCAGGGGGTCCAGGAAAAGGTCAAAGCGGCCAATGAACGGGCCGCAAACGATTACTTGAAGCACGGCCTGATGCTGGCCGCAGAAGGACAGGATGAGGCCGCGGCCAAATCCTTCCGCCAGGCCATTTCCCTGAGACCCGATTGGGCGGAGGCGTATAGCCTGTTGGGGAGCGCCCTGGCCCGGGCCGGGAGCCTCAAGGAGGCGGAGGAAGCCCTGCGCAAGGCCGTCACCCTGAAGCCCGATTATGCCGAGGGCTGGAACTACCTGGGACAGTTTCTTAAGGAAAGGGGCAAGGAACAGGAAGCCCAGGCAGCCTTCAAAAAGGCCCAACAATTAGCCCGCTGAGAAAGGATGGGAGGGCAAGGATATAGGGGCGGGTTTAAAACCAGCCCCTACGGCCCTCCCCCAATTCCTATTCCTTCCCCTCCTTACAATACCGCTCCCGTTCGCTGAAGATGCAGCCGCAGTATGATTGCCGGTAGAGGCCCAGTTCTTTGCTTTGCCTCTGGCCGGTCTGCCAGCCCTCCCGGAAGTCTTCGTAGTAGAAAGGCAGGCCCACCTCCCGGGCCACCTGTTCTCCCATCTCCCGGATCAAGTCATGTTTTTGGTGCTTGCTGTGGAGCAGGGTGGAGGTGAAGGCCTCGAATTTCCCTCCCCGGGCAGCCCGGGCCGCGGCGGTGAGGCGCAGGTGGTAGCAGAAGCGGCATCTTTCCGCCTCCCGGAAGACCACCAGGCGGAGGAACTTCTCCAGGTCGTAGGTCAGGTCCCAGATCACCGGCAGATTCCGGAGCCCGGCATAGTCCTTTAAGGCCGCGGCCCGCCGGGCGAATTCCTGGTAGGGGTGGATGTTGGGGTTATAGAAAAAGCCTTGCACATAGTGCTCCTGGCCGGTCAAGGTCTGCACCGGATAGATGGCGCAGGGCGCGCAGCAGATGTGCAGTAGGATTTTCATTTTTAAATAAAGTTTTCGGTTTTCAGTTTTCAGTTAAAAGATTATAACGATTTCTGATTGTCATCCTGAGCGAACGGCGATGATCGGTGCTCATCACGAAACATTAAAGTTTGCCGCAGGCGGGCACGGAGGCCCGCCCCACCACGAAAGAGTCATTCATTGGTGGGGCGGCCGTCCCTGGCCGCCTCCAGGTTTCCCTCGCAAAGAGCATTTTCATATAAAGCGAAGGAGCTCGCATTTATGAGATTCTTCGGTCGCTTTGCTCCCTCAGAATGACAGGATAGGCCGCTTTCCCATCGGTCTCAAATTACCCTGATAATTTGATGGTATTACAATTCCTTAACCGAAAACCGAAAACCGAAAACCGAAAACCGAAAACTACCTCAAGTTTTCCGTTAACCCATGACCCGCTTCACCGTGGCCCCCAGGTCGCCGATATTGGCCACCACCGTCACCCCCGCGGCCTCTAAAGCCGCCATCTTGTCCCCGGCCTTGCCGCTGCCTCCGGAGATGATAGCCCCTGCGTGGCCCATGCGTTTCCCCGGCGGCGCGGTCTGGCCGGCGATGAAGGCCACCACCGGCTTGGTGAGGTGCCGGGAGATGAAGGCCGCGGCCTCTTCTTCCGCGGCGCCGCCGATTTCGCCGATGAGCACCACCCCCTCGGTCTGGGGGTCGGCCTGGAAGAGGGTGAGCATATCGATGAAGTTGGTGCCGATGATGGGGTCGCCGCCGATGCCCACGCAGGTGCTCTGGCCGATGCCCAGCAGCGTCATCTGGTGCACCGCCTCGTAAGTGAGGGTGCCGCTCCGGGAGACCAGGCCCATGGGGCCCGGCAGGTGGATATGGCCGGGCATGATGCCCACCTTGGCCTGGCCCGGGGAGATGACGCCCGGGCAGTTGGGGCCGATGAGGCGAATGCCGGTGTCGGCCAGGACCTTCATGATCTTCACCATGTCCAGGGTGGGGATGCCTTCGGTGATGCAGACAATGACCTTGACGCCCGCGGCCGCGGCCTCTAGTATCGCGTCCCCGGCAAAGGCCGGGGGCACGAAGATCAGGGAGGTGTTGGCCCCCGTGTCCTTGACTGCCTGGGCCACGGTGTTGAAGACCGGGACCTCGTCCATGAGCTGCCCGCCCTTGCCCGGGGTCACCCCGGCCACCACTTTAGTGCCGTAATCCCGGCAGGCCCGGGCATGGAAGGACCCCTCCTTGCCGGTGATGCCCTGCACCACCACCCGGGTTTCTCTATTTACCAAAACGCTCATATTTCTCCTTCACTCAATCTGTCATCAATTATGGTTATGGGAATTTATTCCTTTATCCGCGGCCGGGGCCAGAGGGGATTACCCTGGTCGTCCCGGAGCTTCAAAGCCTGATCCCCTTTTTTAAGTTCTCCGGCGATGAGCCTGGCCCGGGAGGGGTGCTTGACCCGGGAGCCTTTGATTTCCACCTTATCCCCCACGGCCACTTTCACCGGTTGCTGCTCCAGATAAGAGGCCGGGCCCAGGATTACCGTAAGGGTCTCCTTGTCGGTCTTGACTTGCAGGTGCACGCCCGCGGCCCTGCCCGGCATCTGTTGCACCTGGGTCACTTCGCCGCTCACGGTCTCCACGGTTTGGGGGTCATATTGCCTGCCCATGCCCATCCCCATGCCGCCGCCGGGGCCACGGCCACCCATTCCGGGTCCAGACCCGGCGGGCTGGGCCCAGGCATAAGCGGCCATCAGCAGTACCAGAATTCCTGATAACGCGAGGATACGGTTCAGTCTTTTCATGATTATGTCCTTTCGTAAGGGTTTCCTTTATTCTGGTTCCCAAGCTGTGCTTGGGAACCAGAATAGGAAGACATGGCTTTTAAGGCGCTGTGCACCCGGCCCCGCCCGCCGCCGCCCCGGCCCCGCTCCCGGGCCTCCGGCGAGATCAGGAAGGGGAAATAGAGGAGGAGCACAGTGAGAATCAAGAAAGCCAAGGCCACCCGGGTGCGCGTCCGGGGGTTGGGGAGCAGCCGGGCGTAAAGCCCCAGGATCATCTGCCAGTGGAGGATGAGGTGGATGACCAGCACCCCCAGCAGGATGAAGGCCAGGTAAAGGTGGATCTGCCCCCAATCATGGCGGTCCCAGCCCAGCCAGGTGAGTTCCACGTTCCGCCCGTACTTGGCCCAGGCTTCCCGGCCCGGAAGGAGGACGTATTTCATCAGAAACCCTAGGCCCGCCAGGGCCATGAGGCAGAGAAACATCAGGGCGTCAATCACGAAATTAAGCTTGGTCTTGTCCATACCCGCTCCTTGGCCCTGCCACCTGCACAGGCGGGACGCCTGTGCCACTGGCCCTTAGCCCCCTCCCCCAAAACATCATTCTCACCCCACCAACGCCGCCACTTTCTGGGCCGCGTCCCGCATGTCCGTGGCCACGGTGAACTTCAGGCCGGAGTTGGCTAGAATCTCCCGCCCCTGCTCCACGTTGGTCCCCTCCAGGCGGACGATGATGGGCACCTGCACTTTAACCGTCTTCACCGCCTCCACCACCCCGTTGGCCAGCACGTCGCAGCGCAGTATCCCCCCGAAGATATTGATGAGCACCCCCTTAACATGGGGGTCCCCCAGGATGATGCGGAAGCCGTTGGTGACCATTTCCGCACTGGCGCCGCCCCCCACGTCCAGGAAGTTGGCGGGTTCCGCGCCCGCGGCCTTAATCAGGTCCATGGTGGCCATGGCCAGGCCGGCGCCGTTCACCATGGCCCCCACGTCGCCGCTCAGGCGGATGTAGTTGAGGCGATGCTTCCGGGCCTCCTGCTCCAGGGGGTCCATCTCCTCCGGGTCTTCCAGCGCGGCCAGGTCCTTATGGCGGAAGAGGGCGTTATCGTCCAGGTTGATCTTGGCGTCCAGGGCCAGCATCTCCCCGGCTTTGGTGACCACCAGGGGGTTGATCTCCGCCAGGGAGCAGTCCAGGGCCGTGAACATTTTGTAGAGTTGCTCGATGAAGCTCACCGCGGGCCGGAGCAGGTGGGCCTCCAGGCCGATGCCGAAGGCCAGGTTCCGGGCCTGGTAGGGCATCAGCCCCGGGGTGGGGTCCACCGTCTCCTTGATGATCAGCTCCGGGGTCTTTGCCGCCACCTCTTCAATCTCCATGCCGCCGGCGGCGCTCATCATAATCACCGGGCAGCCCAGGCCCCGGTCGATGACGACGCCTAAGTAGAGTTCCCGGCCGATCTCCTGGGCCTGCTCCACCAGCACCCGGCTCACCAGGCGGCCCTCCGGGCCGGTCTGGGGGGTGACCAGGGTCATGCCCAGGATCTGCCGGGCCGCGTCCTCCACCTCCTCGGGGCTGCCCGCGGTCTTGATGCCGCCCCCTTTACCCCGGCCCCCGGCATGGATCTGGGCCTTGACCACAAAGGGGCCTTCCACCAGGGATTCCGCCACCTGGCGGGCTTCTTCCGGGGTCTCCGCCACTCCCCCGGCAGGCACGGGCACGCTAAATTTCCGGAGCAATTCTTTGCCTTGATATTCGTGAATCTTCATGGGAGGTCCTTCCTGAATGAAGTATCGCGGGGAATGATAAGCGAGTCTCCTTTATTTAAGCAGACGGGAGGCTGACGTCAATGAAAAACAGGAGAGGGGGTGAGAGGAACTGCCTTTCCGGTCTTGTTTCAGGCGGTGGGGTTCAGGATTTCAACGGCAGGCTCAACCGGCTGATTTCCTGGCAGCGGCCCTGGGCATCGATCTTCAGCAGCACGCCCTGAAGCTGAATGTTCTGGGTGGCCACCTTGAAGGGCTGGGGGAGCTGGCTCAGGAAGCGCTCCAGGATGATCTCCTTTTTCATGCCGATGACCGAATCCACCGGGCCGGTCATACCCGTGTCGGTGATGTAGCCGGTGCCCCCGGGGAGGACGCGTTCGTCCGCGGTCTGCACGTGGGTATGGGTGCCCACCACCGCGCTGACCCGGCCGTCCAGGTGCCAGCCCATGGCCTGTTTCTCGCTGGTGGCCTCCGCGTGCATGTCCACGATGATCACCTTGACCTGGGAGGGGAGGGAGGCCAGGACGCGGTCCACGGTGCGGAAGGGGCACTCCAGGGGGCTCATGAAGACCCGGCCTTCCAGGTTGAGGACCGCGGCCTTTTCTCCGGACGCGGTCTCGACAATAGTATAGCTCCGGCCCGGGGTCTCCGGGGGGTAGTTGGCGGGGCGGATAAGGCGGTCCGTGGCCTCCAGATAAGGGATGATCTCTTTGTGCTTCCAGATGTGGTTGCCGCTGGTGAGGACGTCGATCCCATAGCCCAGGAGCTGATCCGCCACCTGGGGGGTGATGCCCAGGCCGCCGGCCGCGTTTTCTCCGTTGGCGATCACCAGATCAAGAAAATAGTGGTCCACCAACCGGGGCAGGAGTTCTTCCAGGGCCCGGCGCCCCGGCGCGCCCACCACATCGCCGATAAACAGAACATTCATGGCGGCGGGGCCTTAGCGGGCGTATTCCACGGACCGGGTCTCCCGAATGACGGTGACTTTGACCTGGCCGGGATAGGTGAGGTCCTGTTCGATCTTCTTGGCCACTTCCCGGCAGAGGAGGGCCGATTCTTCATCATTGACCTTTTCGCTCTCCACGATCAGGCGGATTTCCCGGCCCGCCTGGATGGCGTAGGATTTGCTGATGCCGTTGAAAGAGCGGGCGATCTTTTCCAGGTCCTCCAGGCGCTTCACGTAAGTCTCCAGCATCTCCCGCCGGGCCCCCGGCCGGGCCCCGGACAGGGTGTCCGCGGCCTGCACCAGTACGGCCAACACGCTTTCCGGGGGAATGTCTTCGTGGTGGGCCGCCACCGCGTGCACCACCTTGGGGGATTCCCCGTAACGCTTGGCCAGGTCACCGCCGATCAAGGCATGGACCCCTTCCGACTCCTGGTCCACGGCCTTGCCGATGTCGTGGAGGAGGCCGGCCCGTTTGGCGTGCTTGACGTTGATGCCCAGCTCCGCGGCCATAATGCCGGTGAGATAGCAAACCTCCACCGAATGCTTGAGGACGTTTTGGGAGTAGCTGGTGCGAAACTTCAGTTTCCCCAGGAGTTTGATGAGGTCCGGGTGCAGGCCGTGGACGCCGGTGTCGAACGCGGCCTCCTCCCCGGCCTCCCGGATGTTGACTTCCAACTCCTGGTTGACCTTGTCCACGATCTCTTCAATGCGTCCGGGGTGGATGCGGCCGTCGGAGATGAGGCGCTCCAGGCTGCGCCGGGCCACTTCCCGGCGGATGGGGTTGAACGCGGAAAGGATGACCGCCTCCGGAGTGTCGTCGATGATGATGTCCACGCCGGTGGCCGCCTCCAGGGCCCGGATGTTGCGGCCTTCCCGGCCGATGATGCGCCCCTTCATCTCCTCGTTGGGGAGAGTGACCACGGATACCGTCTGCTCGGCCACGTAATCGCTGGCGTAGCGCTTGATGGAGAGGGCGATGATATCCTTGGCCTTGCGGTCCGCGTGCTCCCGGGCCTCCCCTTCGATGCGCTTCACCATGCGGGCGGCGTCGGCCCGGATTTCCCGCTCCATGCTCTGGAGGAGCAGGTCCTTGGCCTCCTGGCCGCTCATGCCCGCCATTTGCTCCAGGCGGGCATTTTGCTCCGCGATCAGTTTCTGGTAGTTCTCCGCCTGCTGTTTCAGATCCTCCTCTTGCTGGCCCACCTGCCGGTGTTTTTTCACCAGCTCCGTTTCCCGCTCATCCACCACCGCGCCTTTTTTCTCCAGGTGCTCTTCCTTCTGCAGGAGGCGGCGCTCCAGTTGGTTCAGCTCATGGCGGCGCTCCTGGGTCTCCTTTTCGAAGTCCACCTTGATCTGGAGGAGATGATCCTTGGCCTGAAGGCGGGCTTCCTTTTTGATGGCCTCCGCCTCTTTGCCCGTGTCGTCCAGGATTTTCTTCCCCAAGGCCTCCAAGGAACCGACGTGGGCCTCCATCACGTACTTGCGGTAGAGGAAGCCCGCCAGAAAACCGATACCTAGAAAGGAGCCTTCTAATATCACGTGAGACAATATATTTTGCATGGGAGTTCCCTTATGTGCAGCTCGTCAAGATTCTGATGGCCTCCAGGCCTCAGGTTAAGGCCTGAGCCAGCAGGGCGATGCGCCCATTTCGGGGCGGCGGGCGAGGGTGGCGAAAGCGCATTTTCGCCGGGGAGATAAGAGGGGGCGGAAGGTGGTGGGTTCAAGGGCCGGTCTTCCTGACCAGCCGGCCAAACCGCAAACTAGGTTGCTTGTTTAGTTAAGGAGCCACCGGATTGCCTAATTCTTGCCTATCCTCCTTTAACGGAAATATGGAAATCTGGTTGAGACCAGGGGTGTTCTCAATAAAACGCTGATCGCAACTCTTAAGTAGTGGGTCCATATTCCTGACCGGTGCGGCTGACGCCCGGAGTAACCTTAATCTCCCCGCTGTAACTCGCCCCTTGCCTGTCCTATCCTGGACCAGGCCCAGCGCTGCAGGCCGGTTTTTATCCGTCCCAAACTGCCCCCCTCAAGGTCCGGGTGGGGCTGATGAACCATGGGCCTCCAGCTTTTGAATCAATTGTCGGCTTCGGACTTCGATGTCCATCCGGAGTTGTTGATAGTCCTCCTTACTCTCCAAAAATTCGCATGCGAGATTAAGTGCGGCCAGGATGGCCAGATCGGCCAGGGGACTGGAGGGAAAGGCTTGCCTAAGCTCCCGCAGGTGCTCATCCACCAGACGGGCCACCATTTGCAAGCGTTCTGGGGGGATACTGCCCTTAACCTGAAGGGGCCGCCCCAAAATTTCCACCACCACCGGCTTCGGCTCCTGGTCCAATGCTAGGCTGATTCTCCTTTATCCAGGATTTCCAGCCTCTTAAGGATCTTGTCGACCCGTTGGCGAATTACCTCCCGTTCTTGGGAGACCTTTTCCAAGGCGGCCTCGGCTTCCTTGAGAGCCTGATCCTTGACGGCCAGGCTTTTCTGCAAGGCGGCGTTGGCCTCCTTCAGACCCTCAAATTTCTTGAGGATGGTCTCCAGTTTCTGTTCCAGGTTATTAAAAAGATCCATTACCGCCTATTTCCCTTTTTATTTAGGTTGATTGTGACCTTGCGGGGGGCAAATGTCAAGATTTTTTCCAGTCATCGGGGCCAGGGTTTGGCGCAGCCGGGGGGCCAGGTAAGTGTGGCGCCGGATGGGCTTATCGTTGCTGATGGCCATGCCCAAGGCCTTTTTGCTCCCCAGGAGCACCACCAGGCGGCGGCCCCGGGTGATGCCGGTGTACAAGAGATTCCTCTGGAGCAGCAGATAGTGGTGGGTGGTGAGCACCAGGAGCACCGCCGGGAATTCGTTGCCCTGGGCCTTGTGCACGGTAATGGCGTAGGCCAGGGTGATCTCCTCCCTTTCCCCCGGGTCATAAGGGACCAGGCGGCCGTCAAAATCCACCTGGAGCTGGCCGGTATCCGGGGCCACCCCCGCCACCTGGCCGATGTCGCCGTTGAAGACCTCTTTGTAATAATTGTTCCGCAGTTGCATGACCTTGTCCCCCCGCCTGAAAGTCCGGCCAGCCCAGGTCCAGGTCTGGCTCTGGCCATTGAGGCGCTGCTGCAGGAGATGGTTGAGGGTCTGGATCCCCAGGGGCCCCCGGTGCATGGGGGTGATCACCTGCAAATCCTTGAGGGGGTCGAAACCATAGCGCTCCCGGAGTTCCCTGCCCACCAGGTCCAGGAGACGCCGCTGCAAGGCCTGGGGTTCGTCCAGTTCCAGAAAAACGAAATCGCTTTTCCCCAAGTTCTTGGGCAAAATGGGGAATTCCCCCTGGTTGATGCGGTGGGCGTTGACCACGATGAGGCTTTCCCGGGCCTGGCGGTAAATCTGGGTGAGGTGGGCCACCGGGAGGACCCCGGAGGCCATCAGGTCCTTGAGGACGTTTCCCGGACCCACCGCGGGGAGCTGGTGCGCGTCCCCCACCAGGATGAGGCGGGCCCCGGCGGGCACCGCCCGGAGCAGGTGGTGCATCAGGTAGGTGTCCACCATGGAGGTCTCGTCCACCACCACCACCTGGGCCTTCAAGGGGTCCGCGGGATTGCGCCGGAAGCCCCCGGTCTGGGGGGAGAACTCCAAAGCCCGGTGGATGGTGGTGGCTTCGCCGCCGGTGGCTTCGCTGAGGCGCTTGGCGGCCCGGCCGGTGGGGGCCATGAGCAGGACCCGGGCCCCCAGACCCTGGTAGAGGTCCAGGATGCAACTGACGATGGTGGTCTTGCCGGTGCCGGGGCCCCCGGTTATGATCAGTACCTTTTCTTTCAGCGCCGCGGCCACGGCCCGGGCCTGCTCTTCGGAAAGCTCCAGCCCCCGGCGTTGTTGCACCTGGGCCACCAAATCCTCCAGGTGCAGGGGCGGGGTGGAGCCGGGGGTGGCGGCCAGGCGGCCCAGCATTTGGGCCACCCCGGTTTCCGCGGCCCAGGCGCCTTTTTTGTACACCGCGGGGCCATCCGGCAAGTCGTCGACCACCACTCTTTCTTCCTGGGAGAGCCTTTTAAGAGCCCCGGCCAGGGGTTCAGGCGCGATCCGGAGCAATTCCTGGGTCTGGCGGAACAGCCGTTCTTGCGGCACGTAAACGTGGCCTTCCCCGGCCATGGTGTCCAGAACGTGGAGCAGGCCCGCGGCCAAGCGGGCCGGGGCCAGGGGGTCCAGGTTGAGGCGGGAGGCCAGGCGGTCCGCGGTGAGAAATCCCAAACCCTGGATGTCCAGGGCCAGTTGGTAGGGGTTGGTGGTGAGGACCTCCACGGCTTGGGGGCCGTAGTGCTTGCAAATCTTGCTGGCCAGGCCCAGGGTTACGCCTAAGCCCTGGAGGCAGACCATGATCTCCCGGATCTCTTTCTTGTCTTGCCAGGCCACCCGGATTTGGGCCAAGCGCTTGGGGCCGATGCCCGGCACCTCCAGAAGCCGCTCCTGGTGGTTGTCGATGACCTCCAGGGTCTGGGCCCCGAAGCGGGCCACCAGGCGTTGGGCCATCTCCGGGCCGATGCCCTTCACCAGCCCGGAGGCCAGGTATTTGGTCATCCCGGCCACCGTCGCGGGGAGCACGGAATACCACCACACGGCCCGGAACTGCTCCCCCCATTTGGGGTGGATCTCGTACTTGCCTTTGAGGCGAAGCTGCTCCCCTTCGCTCACCGCGGCCAGGGCCCCCACCACGGTGGTGGGGTGCCGCCGGCCCCGGACCTTGAGGCGCAGCACCGCGTAGTGGCTCTCGGGATCGGCGAAGCTGATGCGCTCCACCGCGCCCTCCAGGGTTTCCAGGGGCTGGGCGGCAATTTCCGGGGGCAGGGGCGGGGCGTTGCTGTCCAAGGCAATGGGCTTTTTTATTTATCATAGCCGGGTTTGACCGGGCAGGTCAATACAAGCCATGAAACCTTCATAAAAGAATAGAGGGAGGAGGTTGGGGGCCGCAGGGCCCCAGCCTCCTCCCTCTATGTATGCGGGTAGGGGAGGGGGTGTGGGGGGAGGGGCGGGAGAGGACCACAGGCGAGACGCCTGTGCTACTGCCCCTCCCCTCACCAATTCAATTCCCGGCCGCCACCGGCGCGGTGAGAATTTTCTGGCTGATGCCCCGGCCCAGGGCCACCCGGCCCCCGTTCAGGCCGACGATGATCAGGCCCCGGTTGTTTTGCAGAATGTCCACCTCCCGGCCCATATTCAGGCCCAGGGCCAGCAGCCGGGCCCGGAGCATCCGGCCCCCCTGGTAACCGGTGATGCGCACCCGCTGGCCGGGGGGCACCAGGGCCAGGGGGCGGTCGGTAACTTCGAGATTATTGGTCATTACTATCCTTTGCCAAAAAATTTGACTCCGCCGGGAAGGCGCCGGCCTGCCGGCAGCCGGGGCAGTAGCCCTCCACCTGCAGATGGTGGCCTTTGATGTGATAGCCGTATTCCCGGGCCAGTTGTTCTTCCAGATGATCCAGGGCCGGGTTCTCGAACTCCCGAATATCCCCGCAGCCCAGACAGCGTAGGTGATTGTGATGGGAGTGGCCGTAGATATGCTCGTAATGCCAGTGGCCCTCGCTGAAGTCCACCTCCCGGACCAAGCCGCAGTCAATGAACAGGGGCAGAGCCCGGTAAATGGAGGCCTTGGAAACCTTGACGCCTTTTTGCCGGAGCTGGAGATAGAGGCCGTCCACGTCGAAATGCCCGTGGATCTCGAAAACCTCCTGGAGAATCCTCTCCCGCTCGGGAGTGCGCCGCAGTTCCCGACCGCGAATATAATCCTGAAATACTTGCAGCTCAGATTTCATAGCCGTTAAATTTATTGAGATTCAATTGCTATAATAACCTAATTCTGCCGGATGTCAAGGATTATTCTTCCTTCACCGGGGTTTCCTTGATAAAAGTGGATAAAAAAGCAGATTATTGGCAGGGTTTATTTAAAAGGGGGGTTTTCCATTTTCCCAGGGAAAGATACCAGGCTGTAGGGGCGGACCCACGTGTCCGCCCTTTTCGGGCGCACCCACGGGTGCTCCCCTACAAAGAATGATATTATTGGGAACCAAAGTCTTCAGCCTGCGCCGGCACAGGCGGGACGCCGGCGCCACCATTTGACCGGAATTAGGTATTAAGGGAGCTAAGAGTGAGGAAGCAGGCAGAAATCAGTCCAAGGCCGGATCTGTCCCCGGAGCGGCAGAAAGACCTCCGGACCCTGGCCCGGAGACTGGGGCACCGCTTTAAGGACTTGCGCCTCCTGGACCAGGGCCTGCGCCACAGCTCCTACGCCCACGAGCGGCCGGAGTCCGGCCCCAGCAACGAGCAGTTGGAGTTCCTGGGGGACGCGGTCCTGGCCCTCACCGTCAGTGACCTGCTCCTGGACTCCTTCCCCCAAAGTTCAGAAGGGGAGTTGTCCCGGAGACGGGCCGCCCTGGTAAACGCCAGGCAGTTGGCGGCGCTGGCCCGGCAACTGGACCTGGGCCCCCACCTCCTCCTGGGCCGGGGGGAAGAAAGCCAGGCGGGCCGGGAAAAGCCTTCGCTCCTGGCCGACGCCCTGGAGGCGGTCCTGGCCGCCTGCTTCCTGGACGGGGGCCTGAAAGCCGCCCGGAAACTCACCCACCATCTCTTCAACCCCCTCCTGGAGACCCAAACCCGCCTCTCCTGGCAGGATTTTAAAACCGGGCTCCAGGAATTCACCCAGGCCCGCTACAAACTCTCTCCCACCTACCACCTCCTGGAAGAAAGCGGCCCCAGCCACCACCGGCGCTTCCGGGTGGAAGTGCGGCTGGGCCCCGAACCCCTGGCCCAAGGCGATGGCCCCAGCAAAAAACAGGCGGCCCAAATGGCCGCGCGGCTGGCGTTGGAGAGGTTGGCAGAAGGGGAGGAAGAGGGTGGAGGAGGGGAATTGCAGTAGCCAGTAGCCAGTAATCAGTAATCAGTGGCCAGTGGCCAGTTGTTTTTTCACTGACTACTGACCACTGACCACTATCTCACTTCCTGGTCTCCGACAGGGCGATGTGGTAAGTCTCAACCTCAGTCAACGCGGAAAACACTTCCTTGACCCGGTCTTCCGTGGCTTCTTTGGCCGCCTGGCTGTAGAAGGCCACGGCCTTTTCCTCCCGTCCGTGGGCCGCGGCGAAGTTGGCCTTGGGGTCTTTCAGGCAGGCCTTTTCGTCGGGTTTGATCTCCGGTTTGGGCACCTTGAGGATCTTGCAGATGAGGGAGGCGTGTTCCGCTTCGGTGCGGGCCAGGGCCTTGAACATGGCCTGGGACAGGGGGTCCGGCGCGCAGTTGGCCGCGCAATAATAGAACGACGCGTTTCTCACCTCCAGATCCAGGGCCTTTTCCAGGTTTTCCCGGGACTTGGCGCTGAGATTGGGGACCGTGTTGCGGTCCACGTAATCTTCCCCGGGCACCATGTATCTTTGGGGCGCGCCGCAGAAGGGGCAAAAGCTCGGCGGCTCACTTCCCAGATAGGGATCGCCGCAGATCTGGCAACGGAATAGTCGCATATTCAACTCCCTTGTGGTTAAGGTGGTTTAATCAATACGGTTGAAGAATTTTTTCACCGATTTGCACACCGGGCAGGTCTCCGGGGCTTCCCCTTCCACGGTATAGCCGCAGATGGAGCAGACGTAAATATCCGCCATCTTTTTGTCCGCCAGGTTTTTCAAGGCCTTCTGGAAGAGGGCGGCGTGGATCTTCTCCACCTCATTGGCATAATTGAAAGTGCGTTCCGCCTCTTTGTTCCCTTCGGCCTGGGCCGCGGCGATCATCCGGGGATACATCTCCCGGAACTCCGAGGTCTCCCCCTCAACGGCCTCCTGGAGGTTTTCCGCAGTGGATTTGACGCCCTTTAAGACTTTCAGATGGTTATGAGCATGGACGGTTTCCGCGGCGGCCGCGGCCCGGAAGAGACGGGCGATCTGGGAGTAGCCCTCCTGTTCCGCTTTCTGGGCGAAGGCCAGATAGCGCCGGTTGGCCTGGGATTCACCGGCAAAAGCTTCCTGGAGGTTTTCCACGGTTTTTTCCATATGTTTCTCCTTTCTTAAGCAGGCTATTGATTGCCTTCCACCAGTTTCATGGGCACGCCGCAGCACACCAAAGAGCCGGCGCCGGCCTCCACTACCTTCACTTTATTGCCGCAAATCTTGCAAACATAGGTTTGCCCCACTGCAGTAGCCATGTCAGTTCTCCTTGGAAGTTTGCATTTCCTGGCAGGAGCGGCAGAGACCCCAGAGGGTGAGGAACTGCTGCTCCGGCCGGAAGCCGTGTAACATCTCCGTGGGTAAGGAAATCAACGGGGGCGGCTCCCAGGCCAGGTCGATGATCCGGTGGCACCCCCGGCAGATGAGATGGGCGTGATCCCGGGTGACCTTGTCGTAACGGGCCATCTCGTGGAGGGGGTTAACCTTGGTGGCCAGGCCCTTTTGGCAGAAGACCTCCAGGGTCTTGTACACCGTGTTGAAGGAAATGGCGGGCATCTGCCGCCGCACCTCCTGATAGATCTTTTCGGCGTTGGGGTGATCCGGAAGAACCTGGAGCGCGGCCAATACCGCCAGGCGCTGGGGGGTGACGGCCAGCCCCCGGGCCCGCAATTTTTCCACCTGAGATTCCATTGTTAACTATCAGATAATAATGATTACTGAATTGTCAAGGGCAGGGAAAGGGAAAAAAGAAAAAATCCGCTCATCCATTAAGAGATGAGCGGAGAAAAAGCCGGGGGAACCCCCGGATTAATAATAATAGGTCACGCCGGCGTGGACAAAGTGGCAGTTAAAAGCGGGGTTTTCGTCATAAATGCCGGCATTGGAGGAGTGGCGGAAACGATAAGCCAGGGTGAGGCCCAGGCGGGGCATCAGGGCAATATCCACACCGGCGCCCACCTGAGGAGTAAAATTGAAGGTATGAGCCACCGCCGGACTGTCAAAGCTTTCGGCGATCATGCCCGCACCCCCTTCCAGATAGAGCATCACCGCCTGACCCAGGGGCAGGGTGACTTTCAACATGGGGGTGAAGCCCAGTTCGGAGCCGGTGTTTTCCGCTTCCGCGATGCTGACGATTCCTTCCACTACGAAGGATAGGCCTACCCCTCCCAATACGGAATGGCCGGGCCGGACCAGAAAAATGCCCCAGCGGGGCAGTAGGCTGTAAAGATGGACCGAGGCTTTGTGGGTGGATCTGCCGTAGCCGAAGCGCAGTCCCAACTCGCCGTTGAAATTGCCGTAGTCGAAACTTGCTCCCCAGGAGACTCCCGGCAGTGCCAGCAGCACTGCCAGCATAAACGCGCCTAGCCATTTTCTCCCTGTGCGCAGCATGATTCTCCCCCTTATGCAAGCGTTCAGGTTAGTTTTTAAAATTACCCCAGATTAGCAACAATATAGGCAAAAGTCAAAGTTTTTACCGCCTCCGGGGGCCTTCCGATGGGATCTGGCGAGGTTAGAAATAAAGAGGTTTTAGAGGGGGGTGTGAGGGTAGGGCTGCTGGAGTTAGCAGTTAGCAGTGAGCCGTAAGCAGTGAAAAAAGACTGGCTCGACAGTTCCTGTTTTTTACTGATCACTGCTCTCCTGGCCCTACCCCCACAGACTTCCGTCAAAATTCTCTTAGCGCCGGGCTTCCCAGAACCGGTCCTCCCGGAAGCGGGCCGCGGGCCCCAGGTCCGCCTCGATGAGGAGCAGGCGGTTATACTTGGCGATGCGCTCCGACCGGGACGCGGACCCGGTCTTGATCTGTCCTACGCCGGTGGCCACCGCCAGGTCGGCGATAAAGGTGTCTTCCGTCTCCCCGGAGCGATGGGAGATGACGGACCGGTAGCCGTGGGTGCGGGCCAGGCTGATGGCCGCCAGGGTTTCCGTGACCGTGCCGATCTGGTTCAGTTTGATGAGAATGGCGTTGGCCACCCCCAAGTCGATGCCCTTCTTCAAGAACTGCACGTTGGTGACGAAGATATCATCCCCCACCAGTTGCAGTTTACCCCCCAACTCGGCAGTGAGGTGGGCCCAGCCGTCCCAATCGTTTTCCGCCAGGCCGTCTTCGATGGAGACGATGGGATAGCGGCTGATCAGGGATTGGTAGTATTCGGTCATGGCCGCGGCACTGCGCCGGGAGCGGTCCGATTTCTTAAAGACATATTCGCCGCTGGCCTGGTCGTAGAACTCCGAGGCCGCGGCATCCAGGGCCAGGACCACCTGTTCCCCGGGGCGGTAGCCGGCCTTCTCCACGGCCTCCATGATCAAGTCCAGGGCCGCTTCATGGGAGGGGAGATCCGGGGCGAAGCCCCCTTCGTCCCCCACCCCGGTGGCCAGACCCCGGGAGGAGAGCACCTTCTTCAAGGTGTGGAAGACCTCCGCGGCCAGACGCAGGGCCTCGGCGAAGGTGGGGCCGCCCACCGGCATGATCATGAATTCCTGGATATCCAGGTTGTTGGTGGCATGGGCCCCGCCGTTGATGATGTTCAGCATGGGCATGGGTAGAATGTCGGCCCCGGTGCCCCCCAGATAGCGGTAGAGGGGGAGTCCGGAGAGGGCGGCTCCGGCCCGGGCCACGGCCATGGACACGGCCAGAATGGCATTCGCTCCCAGGCGGCCCTTGTTGGGAGTGCCGTCCAGGGCGCACAACTGCCGGTCGATAAGGCCCTGCTCCAGGGGGTTTTGGCCCTTGAGGGCCGGGGCAATGACCTCCCGGATATGATGCACCGCCTGCAATACTCCTTTACCTTGGTAGCGGCTGGCATCTCCGTCCCGCAATTCCAGGGCCTCGTGTTCGCCGGTGGAGGCGCCGGAAGGCACTGCCGCCACCGTGCGCACGCCGTTGTCCAACTGCACGTTAGCCAGCACCGTGGGCTGGCCCCGGGAGTCCAGGATCTCCCAGGCGTTGATTGCCTGGATGGTAGCCATTTCTCCTCCTTCTAATAAAAGGTTTGTTTCCCTGGTCGACCCGGTGGATTTTCACCCCTGCCTCAGAGACGGGCACAGAAGGAATAAGGCCGGGTTTCCGCACCGGCAGGTGCGGAAACCCGGGTTAGGTCAGGTCGGCTTACAGCAATTATTGTGGTTCTCCGGGTTTCTTCTTTTTTTCCGGAGCCTTTGCAGGCGGGGGCGCCTTCGGAGGAGGCGGCGGCGCGGCAGCCTTCGGAGGCGGCGGCGCCTTGGGCCGGGGCGGCGGCGCGGTCACCCTGGGAGCAGGGGGAGGAGTAGTAGCCCGCGGCGGAGGAGTAGTAGCCCGCGGCGGAGGAGTGGTAGCACGAGGCGTAGTGGCAGTGGGAGGCTTACTTACCGGAGGCTTTGGCGGCGGTGTGGTGCTAACTCCCGTCTTAGGACCAGTGGGCACCGTGGTGCTCGGCTTGCCCCCCTGCTGCAACCTTTGATGCTCCACTTCTAACTTCTTCCGCTCCGCGGGCGACAGGCCCTTATACCCCGGAGGCAGAGGCACTCCCGCGCCCGGTTTGGTGGTGGTGGTGGGTGGAGTTGCCCCGGGTCCGGTAGTAGTTGTTGGCGGGGTTACCCCCGGTTTGGCGGTCGTCGGCGGCTTCCATCCGGGTTTGCCCGTGGTGGGCGGAGTAACTCCGGGTTTGGCCGTGGTGGGCGGCGTAACTCCAGGTTTGCCCGTGGGAGGAGGAACGACTCCCGGTTTGCCCGTGATGGGCGGCGTAACTCCAGGTTTGCCCGTGGGAG
>Ga0154668_1067_pt1 | contig 24559 bp, 19 predicted proteins | sample Rifle2008BG13ft_FD_116097 | JGI IMG/M metagenome (GOLD analysis project Ga0154668, IMG submission 116097) | Deltaproteobacteria bacterium RBG_13_60_28 | reverse complement strand
AAAGAGAAGATGGCTGCCCAGGACGCCTCCGGCAAGGGGTTATTCATTGGCAAGGCCCTGGACATCGTCGCCGAACTCAACGCTTCCCTCAACTTCCAGGAAGGGAAGGAAGTGGCCGCTAATCTCTTTCACCTCTATAATTTCATGACCGCCCATCTGACCCGGGCCAATCTCAACTGGGACACCGCGGCCATAGATGACGTGGTCAAAATTCTCACCCAACTCCGGGAGGCCTGGGAAGATGTCTGCCAGAAGTCAAAGAAGGGAGAGATTAAAGAGGTGACCGAGGAGCAGACCCTGACTCCCAAGGCGAATCTGGGTTCTCTGGTGGTTTGATTCCCGGAAGGGTTTGGCTCTTTGGACTTGTCCTGTTTTTGTTAGGGGCGTCCGGGTCGCCCGGGTGCCCCTCCCGCAGATTTCTTCTTGCCAGGCTCTCTCCTTGTTGCCCCTCCTTTTTCTTTGCCATTCTCCCCTCCCTCCCTTATAAATAAAGGAGTTGGAAAGTCGGCTCCGGCCTGCCCGGCCCGCCGGTTGCGGAGGAACCATGAACCAGGCCCCAGAGGTGGTGGAGCAGATTCTCAGGGGAGAAGTGCGGGCTGCCGCTCGCCTGATGCGGGACCTGGATGACGGCGTGCCCGGGGCCCGGGAGGTCTTAAAGAGGCTCTACCCCCACTGCGGCCGGGCCCACATCATTGGCATCACCGGCTCTCCCGGGGTGGGCAAGAGCACCCTCACCGACCGCCTCATCCAGTACCTGCGCCAGGAAGGCCGAACCGTGGGGGTGGTGGCGGTGGACCCCACCAGCCCCTTCTCCGGCGGGGCCATCCTGGGAGACCGCATCCGCATGCAGCGCCACGCCCTGGATGAAGGGGTCTTCATCCGGTCCCTGGCCACCCGGGGTCATTTCGGGGGGCTCACCGCCTCCTCCCGGGCGGTGATCACCGTCCTGGACGCCATGGGCAAGGACTATATCCTGGTGGAGACCGTGGGCGTGGGCCAGGATGAGGTGGAGATCGCGGCCACGGCCTACAGCACCGTGGTGGTTACCGTTCCCGGCCTGGGGGACGACATCCAGGCCATCAAGGCCGGCATCCTGGAGGTGGCCGACCTCCTGGTGGTCAACAAGGCCGACCGGGAGGGGGCCAACCGCACTTACCAGGATCTGATGCAGATGCTGGATCTGCAAAGCATCCGGAAAACCAAATCCTGGAAGCCCCGGATCTTCCTGACCCAGGCCAAGGAGGACCAGGGGATCAAGGAGTTGGTGGCCGGGTTGCGGGAGCATCAGGAATACCTGGGCAAAAACCAGGGTGAGGCCCTGCTGGCCGCCCGCTATCAGCGAGTGCGCCAGGAATTCCTGGAAATGCTGAAGGAGGGGGTTTTCCGGAACCTGGTGGAACAAATCTCCTTAAGCGGCCGCCTGGAGGAGATACTTCAGGAGATCCTGGCGAAGAGCACCGATCCCTATTCCGCCAGCGAAGACCTTATCACCTCCATCCTGGGACCGGGGAAGTAAGTCTTGAGGGAGGGCTGTAGGGGCGGATTTAAAACCCGCCCCTACGGTCCCTGCCCCTCTTCCCACAAAGAACCAATAAAAAAGGGACCCGGAGAATCTCTCCGGGTCCCTTTTTTGATGGACAGATTTAACAGAAAACCGAAAACAGTATTACATGGATTTAGGCGCCGCGGGCTTCTCTTGGGGTTCGGATCCCTTCTCCTTTGACGGCGCCCGGTGCTTTTTGGGCGCGGCCTTGGGATAACTCACCGGGAAGGTCTCCAGGTAATGGGAAGCGACCCAGCCGATGACGCCGGTGCGCAGATCCCGGACATTAGACCAGCCCGTGGGGCTCTGGTCCAGGAATTCCACTTTGTCGTTGAAGCCCAGGCTGGTGAGCACCCGGGTGCCGGTGGAAGGCCCGGCCCTCAGGTTTAGGCCGTTGATGGCCACGTAATAGAAAGGCGGTCCGGGGGTCAGGGAGACCGCGGAGGCGGGGATCCAACCCTGGTTGCTGGACTTCAAGCTCCTGACCCGCCACCAGCCCCGGTTGTCCTGATCCAGCTTTTCCACCCGGTCCCCCCGGGTCAGCAACTCCAGGGCCCGGCAGTTATAGTCGGCGCAATCCCGGAGGTACATAGTGCTGGCCGCCACATAAAAGGTGGCCGGCATGGGGCTGTAGCTCAGGAGGTCGGAGGGGATCCAACCCACTGCACCGGTCCGTTCCAGGCGGGTCCGGGACCAGCCATAATCGTTCCGGTCCAGCAACTCCACCCGGTCGCCGCTGAAAACCGTGGCCGCGATGGGGCATTCATAACTGGGGCAGTCCCTGAGATAACTGGTGGTGGGCGACACATAATAGATGTTGGGTGGGGGGGAGTATGAGGTCGGCGCGGCGCAGGCGCTGGCCAGGGTCAGGATCATGAGCGTCAGAAGAACACCTTTCAAGCAGTGCCGGGACTTCATTCTTGCATCCTTATTCGGTTTCTTCCAGGGAGCGGATCCGCCATTGCCCTAACTCTTTGGCAAACCGCACCTGGTACGTCTGCGTGGAGCTGATTAATTCCCCGGTGCGCCGGTTTTTGATGTCCACATACCAGGTAACCTTGGCGTTGGCATTATCCACGCCCAGGGGTTGGATTTCATCCATGGTGAAAACCAGGTTGGTGTAATCGTAATTCTCCCAGGATTTTAAGGTTTCCCGGCGCTTCTCCTCCAGGTCCGGCAAGGTCACTGAATAGCAATTCATCAGTTGAATGATGTCTTTCTTTAATCTGGCCTCCCGCATGGTGGAGAGCGCGCCCTGCAACTCCTCTTTCAGGCTGGGAGCCTGTGGTGCCGGCGGGGTGGCCGGAGGAGCAGGAGCCGGAGGAGCCGGGGCCTCCGCTTTCGGCGGGACCGTGGGGGCAGATGGCGTTGGCGCCTGGGTGCGGGTAAGGAGCAGGATCAAGAGAACTACAATGATGACCCCCGCGCCGATCAGCAAGCCGATAACCCATGGCTGGACCCCTTTGGAGGGAGCCCCGGGGGTGGGGGCCGCGGCAGGGGAGGGCAGCTCCTGGGCTGGAACCGTGGCCGCGGCTGCTTCTCCTTTCAAGGGCGCGTCACATTCATGGCAGAACTCCTGGCGCTGGGAGACCCTAATCCCGCACTGGGGGCAGAGAGTGTCCCCATTCTCCCGATGCAGCAGATAGCTGCCGCATATCTTGCAATACCGCTGACCCTCTTCATATTCAGTCTGACAATGGGGGCATTGGGGCATATGGACCTCCAGACCGCATCATTAAGGACCTGCTTAAATCAAGCCCATAAAACCGCAAAACCCTTACGAAGTCAATCATTTTTTATATTTCCCGACGCTTGCCCCGGTCCCCTGAGCAGGCTTCCTGAACCCGGATACTCACTCCGGTTTTGCTTGCTCCAGCATTGCCGGGAGAGTAATAAGGCTTGTGGTGGGAGGCAGTTATGGTTTATTTTATAAGTAGCGGGCAATTGTTGTCTGCCAAGGAACCGGAAGGTGGTTATGGCCCTGGGAAAGCTTAAGAAGTGGCTCACCGGCAAGCGTCAGCTCCCCGGGAAACCTGTTTCCTTGGCCCCGCCCCCCGCCCTCCTGGAACGCTACCGCCAGTACAAGCGCCTGCTGGCCGCCAACAGCGCCATTTTGACCATGGTCACCGATCTCCAGGTGAAGATGAACGAGGGCTTCCTCTTTGATATGCACTATGTGCGCGGCGCCTGCCAGCGTCTGGGCCAGGAAGTGGAGGCCATGGTCGCGGCCCTGACCGCCATGTCCGGAGGCCGCTATCAGGCCCTGGAGGAAGCCCGCCGCCGGGTGGAGGCGAAAATTGCTCAAGAATTGGCGGGCGTCTCCTTGCAGCCGGGACCCCTGGTCCTGCCCCTGGCGGAGGTCAGGGAAGGGTTGTTCTTCGGGGCCAAGGCCGAGAAGCTGGGGGACCTGGTGCGCCTTGGCCTGCCGGTGCCCCGGGGCTTCGCGGTGAGCGCCTACGCCCAAAAGCTCTTCTTCCAGCAGACGGGCCTGGAAGATTTTATCCGGGAGCAGATCCGGCGCTCCCATATCCGGGACCTGGAGAGCCTGAAGGAGGCCGGGGCGGACATCAAAGCCCGGGTTATGGCCCAGGAGCTGCCCCCGGAGCTCTCCCAGGCCCTGGCCCAACATCTGGAGGCGTTGGGCCCCCGGGTGGCGGTGCGCTCCTCCGCGCTCCAGGAGGACAGCCTCTTCAGCTTTGCCGGCCAGTTTGAGACCTTTCTCAACGTGCCCCGGGAGAAGGTGGAGGAGTCCTACAAAGAAGTGCTGGCCAGCCAGTTCACCCCCAGGGTCCTCTACTACTGCCATACCAGCGGCTTTGCCTATCAGGAGTTGGCCATGGGGGTGGCGGTCATGGAGATGGTGGAGGCCCGCACCGCGGGCGTGCTCTACACCGCGGATCCCCGCCAGGGGGGCGAGGCCACCATTATCAACGCGGTCAGCGGGCTGGGCTCCCTGGCCGTGGGCGGGGTGGTGGAGCCGGACATCTACCGGGTGGAAAACGAAGAGATCGTGGCCCGGCAGGTGGGGGAAAAGACCCGGATGCATCTGCCGTCTCCCGAAGGGGGCGTCATGGACCTGGAAACGCCCCTGGAGAGGAAGGGAGCCTGCCTGGAGGAGCCCCAGGTCCTGGCCCTGCATCACCTGGGTATGACCCTGGAGCAGCATTTCGGCTTCCCCCAGGATATTGAATGGGCCATGGACGGGGAGGGCAAGATTTACCTCCTCCAGGCCCGGCCCCTGAGGATCAGCCGCCAGTTGAAGACCGAGTACCTCCCTCCCCGCCTCAGAGACGTGGAGATCCTGCTGGAAAACGGCACCATTGCCTCCCGGGGCGCGGGCGCGGGGCCGGTGTATGTCCTGGAAGACGACCGACTCCAGGAGGTGCCCCAGGGCGCGGTGCTGGTGGCCCGGCGGGCCTTGCCGGAGTACGGCCTGGCGGTAGGCCGGGTGGCGGCCATGGTCTGCGAGGCCGGGAGCCCCACCACCCATCTGGCCACGGTCCTCCGGGAGGCGGGGGTGCCGGGGATTTTCGGGGCCAAAGGCGCGGCCACCCGGCTGCAGCCGGGGGCCATGGTCACCGTGGACGCCTACTACGGCAACGTTTACGCGGGCCGGCGCGTCGAACTGCTGAGGCCTCCTCCGGGGGACATGGTCCTGCGCCAAAGCCGGGCCTGGAAGGTGCTGGAGCGGGTCTTGAAGCACATCACCCCCCTTAATCTCCTGGACCCCCGGGCTGAGAACTTCCGGGCCGAGAACTGCGTCACTTACCATGACATGACCCGTTTTGCCCACGAAAAGGCCATGGCGGAACTCTTCCACATCTCGGCCCGGGACCCGGAGGAGGACGGCACCCGGCGGCTGAGCAGCCATCTGCCCCTGGAGATCCACATCATCGACCTGGGCGGGGGGCTGGCCCGGGAGGCCAAGGACCTGGCGGTGGTTAAGCCTGAGCACCTGCGCTCCCGGCCTATGGTGGCCTATTGGCGGGGGGTGGAGGCCGTGGGCTGGCGCGGCCCCAGGCCCGTGGACCTGGCCGGGTTCATGTCGGTGGTGATGAACGCGGCCACCGACACCAATATCCGGGAGCGCCTCCACGAGAAAAACTTTGCCATCATTGCCGCGGATTATCTGAACCTCTCCAACCGTCTCGGGTTCCATTTCGCCACCATCGAGGCCTTCCTGGGGAGCCCGGAAGAGAGCTACGTGAGCCTCACCTTTTATGGAGGGGGAGCGGAACTGGAGCGGCGGCGGCGCCGGGTGCGCTTCCTGGCCAAGGTGCTGCAACGGCTGGAGTTCCGGGTGGAACTCAAGGAGGACTCCATTTCCGGGCGCATCGACGGCTATGACGCGGCTACCCTGGAGGAGAAACTGGAACTTTTGGGCCGGCTGATGATGGTCAGCAAACAACTGGATATGAGCATGCTCTCAGAAGAGGCCGTGGACCACTATTACCGGGAATTCTTTGCTGAAAGCGACGATCTTAAGAAGTGATTCTGAAGGAGGTCCAATCCGAATGGGACGCATTTTGGCCGTGGATGACGAACTGGATATGTTGGCCTTATTGAAGATGATCATCGAGGGTTATTCCGACCATCAGGTGACCGCCACCAATAACCCCCTGGAGGCCGCCGAATTCCTGGAGAAGGAGCAGTTCGACCTGGTCCTCACCGATCTCAAGATGCCCGGCATGGATGGGATGGAGCTTCTGGCCGCGGCCCGGAAGAAGGATGAAGACGCCCTGGTGATGGTCATCACCGCTTACGGCTCTCTGGAGTCCGCGGAACAGGCCATGGCCCAGGGGGCCTTTGACTTCATCACCAAGCCCTTCCGCAAGGAACAGATTCTCCTGGCCATTGACAAGGCCATGCGCTGGCGGGAGATGGTGCGCCAGAACAAAGAACTGAAGATGCGCCTGGAGGAAGAGAAAAACTAAGGGGAGCGTCGGGTTCCCCCTTCGCTATCACCCCCCTGAGGATTTGCAAGGATGGAATGGTTGATCGTCATCGTCATCATCTTACTGGTGGCCTCCAAATGGGGTTGCTGAGGGAAATAAATTCCGGGCTTGGTGCAAGCCTGAACCCCAAATTTTAGGGAGGTGGCCGGGTCCTCAGGAACCGGCCCCTTTCCCCCACCAATCCTTTTCTCCCCATGCCTGCCGCGTCCCGGGATTTTTGCGATCCCGGCGGCAGTTGCTTCCTTTTCTGCAGTATCGGCGAGCAGCCCCCTGCTTCTTCCAGCCCTTCTTTTTCCCCTGGCTCCAGGCAGGAGACGGCCCCTCACCTTGGGGTTGTAGCCATAATTGGATGGTCGGCAGGATTTCCGGTTAGGAATTCCAGGGAATTAGTCATTGGAGGGGGAATTTCCCGGGATGGGGTCCGGAAGGCAAAAGACCACGGCACCGCTCCGGCTAATGGGGGAGCCTGCGGTTGTTTGCCGGCGGGTGGGGCTACAATTGAATCAGGGCCGTATAGGGCTGCTCGGAACGGGCCGGGAAATCAAGCACCAGGTCGCCGGGGAATCCCTGGGTGTCGTCACTCAACAGGGCGTAATCCCCTTTCCCCAGGTGATCGTTCAATTGTTCCAGACGGTCCCGGTCATATTCTTCTCCCATTTCCAGAAGATACAGGGGGGTATAATTCACGGCCCAGGCCCGTTGGGCTTTCAATGGTTTTTTCATTTCCGGCCTCCTCCCCCCCTGGCGAGTAACGCCGGGAGGAATAAACATCTCCCCCCAAATCGTTATTATCTGTCTATAGGTGTCACCTATATATTTTAAATCTAAGAACTATGAAGGCGAGATGCAAGGGGCATTTTTGTTTTACAGGACAGGCACGCCCTACCAATCCCTTGGAGCCGGTTAGTCCGGGAAACCGCGGCCGCGTGGCAGGTGCAGCGGAGGCGGGGGTCGCACCTGCAACTATCCAGAAAACTTAGAAATATAAGCCAAGTCTGAACAGGAATCTCCGATTTGTAGGGAACTCAATATCCCGGCGCGGCTCCAGGGAGTAAAAAGGTTGGCGGTTGAAGAGATTTTGGACCTCAAAGAGCGCAAAGCCCCATTTATTGGGGAACTCCCGGCCCAGGGTCAGGTTCATGATGACAAAGGGGTTATCCGCCTGGTGTCCGGGAATTTTCCCGAACTGTTGCACCAGGAGCGGAGTCACCCTCGCCAGCCACCCCTGGCGGCTCAGGTAGGCGAGGCCCACGAAGCCGTTTAATTCAGAATAAGACTGGAGGTTGGAGTCCGGCCCGAAAGAGAGATCCGGTACGACTCTTTTCCCCAGAACCCCCAGGGAAAGGCCCAGGGAGGTGGTAAGGATGCGGTTCAGGACCAGGGAGGCCTGGTAGCGTTTCCAGGTTAGCCAGAATGGTTGGTCAACGCCAAAAGCGAAGGTGGGGGTGGCGACCCGCAAGGCGTTCAGGCGCAGGGTGGTGAAGGTCTTGGAGTCCCACTGGGCCTCCCAGGCCCCCCCGGCCTGGCGCACCTCCGAACCCGTGGTCGCGTCGATGGCCCAAGGGAAGCCGGCGACCTCCGCAGACATCAGGAGGGGCTGGCTAATCAAATGGGTGGTCAGATGGCGCTCCGCGACGGCGCGTAGGACGTGCTGCGTGGTGCCGACCCCGAACTGGTAATTGGCCCCGAAGCGGGGGCTCCACATGGAAGTATAGAAGGTTCCCGGCAAGCCGAGAGCGTCTTTTTGGAAGGTTTTGAAGAGACCCAGCTCCAGGACCAGGTTCCGGTGGGGGCGCCAGTAATCCAGGAGGTAGAAGCTGTGGGACCAGAAGGGCGGCCGGTCGTCAGTCTTAAACAGGGTTCCAACACCCGACAATTCTATATTTGCTCTTTGACTGATGTGGGCGGAAAAGTAATCAAAACCGCCGATCAGGGTGTGTTTCCCCAGGAAAGACAGGGCCAGGTGCTTTTGCACTTGGATGTTATTGAATTCCTCGTCAGAAGTCAGACCGGTAAGATATTGGAAGGTAGGCGGGAGGTCAGAAAACCGGTTGACCTGGTGAAAAGGAGTATCCTTATGGGCAAAATAAACCAGAAAAGACGATTGGGGACTGAAGCGGTGAAAGTATGCCAGTTCGTAGAGGCGGGAGCGGAGGTTTTTTTCATTGGAATCGACGAAGGGTGAAGGGACGGTGCCGGTTGTCCGGTCGGTCAGCTTTTCATCCTGGTATTCGAAAAACCCGGTGAGGGTCCCCTGGACCGTGGGCTCCCACTTGGCCGCGGCTTCTATACTATAAAAACGGTCCCTGCCTCTGAAGGAACTCGAATCTTGATCGGACGGTCGGCTCAACGGGTCTTTGGAGTATCGCCCAGAAACCTCGAAAGCCGCTCCGGGCACGCCTCCGTAAGCGAAGGCCTCATGGTCTTGGCGAAATTTACTCCGTTCCGCGGCCCCCACGCCCCCGGAAACACCCAGGCGGGCGTAAGGCATCTCGAACATGGGCGTGTAATCAAGGGTGAGTCCCAGAGCCTCAGTCCCCCGGAGTTGCAGACTGCTGAAAGTGGCCTGGTTCGCGGGTGAGAGCACGCGATACAGAGTCGCCTCTGTCTGCGCAGTGGCAAAGAGCAGGCCGGGGGTGAGGAACGGGGCGTCAGAACCTATGCGCCCCCCGCGAATGACATCCCGCAAAAACAGGTGAGCCGAGCTGTTGGTGGGTTGATATTTGACGCTCGTTACCGCCTTGCTTAAGCCCCATTCCGTCAATCCCAACTGCTGGTAGGCCCGGGCCAAGCTGGCGTTCCGCACCGCCAGGTCCTGATCCAGGAGGCTCCGGGACCGGAACATAGCCACATTATCGTTCAGTTCGATGGACCTGTTGATCTCCTGGATGGCCTCGCCCGGCCGGTTGAGGTCGGTGAGGGCGATTCCCTTATAGAGATGAGGGGTGGGGTCCTTGGGGTCAAGAGTCTTGGCGTAGTCGTAAACCTCCAGAGCCCGGTCAAAGGACCGGGCCTGGTAAAGGGCCTTGCCAAGTTCGGTCTGGTAGGAAGCGACCCGGGGATCCAGAAGGGTGGCGGTGAGCATTTCTTCCAGCCCCCGGCGGAACTCCCGGTAGCGGAAGTGGTAGATGGCCAGGCCCAGGTGGGGCTCCCCGAACTTCGGGTCAACCTGGAGCGCCCGGTTCCAGAGATGAAAGGCCTCGCGATAATCCCGGTAAGCCAGGCGGACGAAGCCGGCCAGGCTGAGGACCTGGGGGTCTCGGGGGGCCAAGTGCAGGGCCCTGTCGATGGTTTTCTGGGCCCGTCCCAGGTATTCGGAGCCTAGCCAGATTTTGGCGAGATACACGTAAGCAGGAACAAAGCCGGGGTCTGCCTGGATGGCCTTTTCCAGATACGGGGTGGCCGAGGGCAGATCAAAAGAAGCCATTTTCACCAGGGCAAAGCTCAGCAGCGCGGCGGGAGAGTTGGGAGAACGGGAGACGGCAGCCGTGGCTTTCTTTAGAGCCGGTTCTTTGCGGTTTTGGACCAAGTAGATCTGGGATAGCAATGCCTGAGCCAGGGGGGCTACAGGGCTCAGCTCCGGCACCGCCTCCAGCTGGGTTCGGGCTTCATCCACCTTGCCCACCATAAGGGCAAAGAAACCGCACATGGTAGTGAGCAGCGGTGTGCCGGGGGGCGGCCGGGAATCCCGGATGAATTCATAGGCGCCGGTAATGTCTCCCAGACGGTAGCGGCAGAGGGCCATACCGATGGTGGTTAGAGCGTCGGCCTGGCGCACCCGGCGGAAAAAGTCCAGGGCCTCCTCCGGGGCGTCTTTCTGAAGGCTGATCCAGCCCATAAGCGTCAAGGCCCGGCTTTGGTCCGGGGCTATCCGGAGAGCGGCCTCGGCGTCCTGACGGGCTTCGTCCAGGCTGCCCCGGTCATAGGAAGCCTCCCCCTTTTGGACCAGGCCAGCAACGGCCGACGATCCCGCTGGGGTCCGCAGTTCTGAGGGCAGAGCCGCCAGGGGTAGGTCCCGGTAGCTGAAAATGCCCGGGTAGTAAAGGACCCACTGCACCGCGTCCGCTGGCTGTACCAGCACCCTTTTGCTCGGCTTTTCCCCCGGGATGGTGTAACCTTCCTCCCCCGGGAGGAGGCAGACCTCCCCCTGCGAATTAATCAAGCAGACGTTCCCCTCCAGGAGGATGACGCTGGTGGCACCGTTGGGTTGGACCTTGACATTGATCTCCGTGCCCCTGATGGTGGCGGTTACTGCTGGGGTCTCCAGCTCGAAGCGGAATCTTTCGTGTTTATTGCGCAGCCAGATCTCCCCCTGGAGCACTTCATAGCGGCTGGGAGAGGGAGTCTTCTCCGTGACCGGGGCCACAATCGGCAGGCGGGGAGAAGGGGCGACGCTTTTCATGATGATGACGGTGTTTTCGTTGAGTTTGATCTGGGTTTCGTCCACGCAAAGGATGGAGGCGCGAGAGGCAGGGCCGGTGCGCACCGCATCTCCGGCCAGCAGGGATTGCATGGCCTGGGCCGGCTCCCAGCGAGTGCTGCCCTCGCCGCGCCGCACAGCCACCTGGCCCTGAATGGACACCAGTTTCCCCACCAGGGGCGGCTCGGGTGAGGCCATCAGGCTGTGAGGCAAAAGTAATAAGGCCCAAATGACCAGAGCCAGCCGGCCTATGCACCATTTGGGTCCCATGTTCCCCCTCCCTAGTCCCTCCCTAGGCAGAAGAAAAAATCGAGTTAAGAGAGTGCTTTTCAGAAGCTTCTTGTTTAAAAGGTGAATGGTGGAAATTTACCTGGGAGGTATCTTAAATCCGCCTCCGCCCATGAGATTAAGGCCCACATCGAAGTTGACAGTTAGGTGTTGGGAGAAAGGCTTCCGGTCGCTGATCGAAGGAGGTTCGTATGTTTCCGGTTTTTCTGGTTCCGGTTTCGATGACTGGATTTGGATCAGTTTCCTATCCACGAGAGTTTTGATAAATGCCCTAACAGTCTCAAGGGCCTCTGGGTCTGTTATCTTGAATTCAACCGCATAGAGTTGGGAGAGGAGGATGTCCGGAACCCCCTGCAGTAGAAACCGTACGATAAAGGCTCCGGTTTTGTTGAGGCTATAATATCCATATCTCCCATCTACACTGGTGCTTTCCCTTTTGTCGACGAATTGAGGTCCGATGGTGGTGCCGTTCTCCTCATATACCGCTTCGAGATACACCATTCGCTTGTAGTCATCTTTATTTTTCCGGGCTTCCCAGGCGTGAGACTTACACACGTAACATTTGCCAGAACGTTCTTCCATATGTGTTCCCTCCTTTAGAGATCTCCACCTAGGAGCGGGAAAATTTGGCCACCGGCCTGAAAGCAGGATCAGCTGGCTAGGTGAAGATGGGGAAAATGGCCCAATAGCTGTACATTTTTTCCGAACCCGGGGCCATGGGTGGAAAGCTTATCACCAACTCTGGTCCTCATCTTGGATAAATACGGCCGAAAATTATCTCTATTTGCGAGAACCACCTCCTTTCCACGAAAAAAGCCGGTGCGCCCTCTTTAGGCAACCCGGCTTTTTCAGGCAGGCATAGTACAGCCCCCGTGATGCGGTTAGCTCTTGCTGATCACCAGGACTTGTCCCATGAAACCTCCCGATTTGTCAAGATTTTTATTTGCCCCAAAGAGATAGGGAAGTTGCACGCGGAGAGGATAACAATAAGGCGGGGGAAAAGTCGTTTTTACCCCCGGATTTAACCGGCCGGTGTATCTTTTATCATTAACTCGCATTAGCATTAATGCCTATTTTCACTTCGATGGTTTAACTGATAAAAATGTCATAAGCAGGCAACAGCCCGAAATCTTAATGCCGTATTTTTAAACAATAGTAAGGCGCTGGGAAAGGAGCGGGCAGGACAAGAAACAGGATAGACGCTAAAGACAGGGAATATTTCCCGGCCCGAAATCTCTGGGAGGGTCGCACATTGACTTCAGGGAAGTTTCCTCAAGCTCGGCTGCCCACCAGCATCACCCCGGCCCCCAGATGCAGGGCGGCCACCAGATAGAGGCTCGGAACCACGCCCCATACCGGCAACACCACCAGGCTGATCCCCAGGGTGCCCAGGGTGGCTCCCAAGAGGTCCGCGGCATAAAGGACTCCCCCCAGGGCGCCGGCGTCCGGTGAGGCCTGGAGTAAAAGCGCGGCGCTGCCGGCAAAGACCGCGCCCCCCAAAGCACCCACCAGGGCCAAAAGAACGGCGCAGCCGGTCTGGAACACCCATTCCCGGCCCGCCCAGGGGTAGGCGGAGAGGAGAGGCAGGCCCAGGGCCAGGACCAAGGCCAGCGCGGCCAGCCCCCCTTGCAGGGCCGCCAGCAGGGCCAAAGCCCGGGGGTTCTCCGCCCCGGTTCGCTTCCCGGCCAAGGTTTGCATTACCTTGGCCCCCCAAGCCCCGCCCCCGGCCAGGCCCGCCATGAACGCGGCGATCAACAGGCCCAACTGCCGGTACAAAGACCCCAGGTGGATCTGAAAAATAATCAAAATCACGATTTCCAGGGCCATGGTTCCCAGGCCCATGACCATGGCCTGATAAAGGTATAGGGGGCCGGGGCGCGTGCGGCAAAGGAGCATCAGCAGCAAGGTCCCCAGTCCCAAAGCGGCCCAGAGGCCGACAGGGGAGCGGTTTTTCAGGAAAAGCAAAACCTCTTTAAAAGGCAGTCCCTCCTGGACGCCGCTCAACAGCAAATCATAAAAATAACACCGGGGATTGAGGTCGGTATTCACCTCCGGGACCTGGCCGGCCAGGACGCGGCGCAGGTACTCCTGCCGGGGCGAGGAGAGATCCTGGAGGAGATAATAATCCCGGACATAGTCCAATTTTAGCTGGCGCGCGGCAATGCGGGAGACCAAAACTTCCGGGTCCGCCACCAGCACCCCCTTCGAGGGGCTGGCAAAGAAGCGGACCCGTTCCCCCGGAAAGACCAAGACTTCCGGGAAGACCCGGCCCAAGGTGTGATACGCCAGGGCCAGGTACGCAGCCCTCAAGGGCTGGAGACTGGTGGCGGAGCCGGCCAGGGAAAAGCTGAAGACCCCCTGGGGCTCCAGACGCCGGGCGACGATGCCAAAAAACTCCCGGGTATAGTAGCGGTTCAACTGGGCGTTTTGGGGTCCCGGCAGGGCCATGAGAATGACGTCATAGCGACTGTCGGTGCTGCTCAGGAAGCGGCGGGCGTCCTCATAAATGAAGCGCACCCGCCCGAAGTCCATGGCCCCGGCCAGCACCTGCCGTTCCAGGGCCACCAGTTGGGGGTCCAGTTCCACGTAATCCACCTGAGTGACGGACTTGGTCTTGAGGATTTCCGGAATCAACCCCGGGGCCCCGCCCCCCAGGAGCAGAACCCGCCGGGGCCGGGGATGCTCCAGGAGGCCCAACTGCGTCTGGTGTTCCCCGGTCAAGGGATCGGGATGGGTGAACTGCCACAGGTTGTTGGCGAAGAAACTGACCTGCCCCCCTTCCCGGGTGGCGGTGAGGCGGGCGTAAGGGCTGTCCAAGCCGGCCAGGACTTCCCGTCCGGGCCACTGCCAGGCGCGGCTTGCTCTCTCCAGTTGGGGATTAAGGAGAAAGGCCCCGGCCAGAAGCAGCAGTCCCAAAGCAAGGGCCAGACGGGGGGCCCGGCCCCGGGGACCGGCCAGGAGCCGGGCGCTCAGGGCCAGAAAGAGGCCGCAGCCCAGGCTCAAGGCCAGGGTGGGATAGCGGCCCCAGAGAAGAAGCTGGAGCAGGCAGACCCCGGTGGCCGCGCCCAAGGCCTCCAGATAATAGACCCGCCCCACGGCCCCCTGTTGGGAAGACGCGGCCAGAACCCGGCAGGCCCAGGGAAAAAAGAGGCCGGAGACCAGCCCGAAGGGGGCCAGCAAAGCCAGGAAGAGGAGGATGGCGGGGCCGGTGGGTAGCGTTTGGCCCCAGGGCAGGGGGGCCAGGGTGGGCAGGGCCTTGGTGAGCAGGATGGTGGCCGGCAGCAGCCAGGCCAGAAGGAAGAGGAGCCCCCCCAATTGCTGCGGCGCGGGAGCATGGCGGGCCGCCAGGCGACCCCCCAGGAGGCTTCCCAGGCCGGTCCACAGGAGCCAGCACCAGAGGCCCAGGGCCAGCTTCAGTTCCTGCCCCTGGGCCAGAACCAGAAGCTCCCGGAGGATCAGCACCTGGGAGACCAGGGTGGCGGCGCCGTAGGAGAGGATGAGGCCCATCAGGGCTTTTCCCCGCAGGGAGGGAGGGGGCGAGGGGCTGGCGGTGGCGCCGGGGGCCGGCAAATTATTCAATATTATAGCGCTTCAGTTTCTCCCGCAGGGTCTTGCGGTCGATCCCCAAGGCCCTGGCGGTTTCACTCTTGTGGCCGTCAAAGCGGTTCAGGGTCTGGATGATATGGCCCCGCTCCAAATCCTTGAGGGAAAGGGACGAGTCTTCGCTGGCCGGAGAGAGGATGGTCCCGGCAAAGGCCAGGTCCCCCGGCTCCAGGAAGGGCCCGGAACTCAAGACCACCAGGCGCTCCACGGTGTTTTCCAACTCCCGCACATTGCCGGGCCAGTCGTGGCGCACCAGGAGCTCCAGGGCTGCCGGGGCGATGCCCTGGAGGTCTCTCCGGAGGCGGGCGTTGTACTTTTCCAGGAAGTGCTGGGCCAGCAAAGTGATGTCGTCTTTCCGCTCCCGCAAGGAGGGCATCTTGATGAGCACCACGTTCAGGCGGTAGAAGAGGTCCTCCCTGAAGGTGCCGTCTTTGATGGCCTTGGTGAGGTCCTTGTTGGTGGCGGCGATGATGCGCACGTCCACGGTGATCACCCGGTGGCTGCCCACCTTGGAGATCTTGCGCTCCTCCACCGCCCGGAGCAGTTTGGCCTGGACCTCCAGGCTGATGTTGCTGATTTCATCGAAGAAGAGGGTGCCGTGCTGGGCCAGCTCGAATTTGCCGATTTTGTTGGCGTCCGCGCCGGTGAAAGAGCCCTTGACATGGCCGAAAAGCTCGCTCTCAAACAGGGTCTCCACCAGGGTGCCGCAATCCACGGTGATGAAAGGGCGGCGGGCCCGCTGGCTCAACTGGTGGAGTTTTCTGGCCACCAGGCCTTTACCGGTGCCGGATTCGCCGGTGATGAGGACCGTGCTGTCCGTGGGCGCCACCCGGGTCACCATATCCATGATGCGTTCCATGGGCTCGCTCTGGTAAACCAGCACGGAGCGTTCTTCCTTTTTTAATTCCTGGCGCAGGTAAAGGTTCTCCAGGTTTACCCGGCGCTTTTCCAGGGCCCGGCTCACCAGGTGCCGGAGATCATCGGGAGTGAAGGGCTTGGAGAGAAAATGGAAGGCCCCGGCCTTGATGGACTCCACCGCGGACTGAATGGTGCCGTAGCCGGTGATAATGATGACTTCACTTTCCGGATCGATGGCCCGGATCTTTTTCAAGGTTTCCAGGCCGTCCACGTCGGGCATCACCAGGTCCAGGAGGATGGCGTCAAAGGAGATCTTTTCCAGGAGGGCCAGCCCCTGGCGGGCGTTGGGGGCCATTTCCACCCGGTAGCCCTGGCGGGTGAGAATCTGCTGACAGGCGTCCCGCATTACCTTGTCGTCATCAATAACCAGGATGTGGGCCGAGAGGTCGTTCATAGTGCTGCAGGACCTTTAGATTTCAACTAATTACGCTCTCGTGAAAAATTTCTCTTATTCTATGCAATCCTGACCGCGCCTGTCAAGGCAAAGCTTGCTAGCGGCACTGGGCGTGGTCCGGAAGGAATGGTTTTCCCCACCCTGGGGGAGGTAAATTGTGATAAAAGAGGGGCAGGGGGAAAACCTTGGCCCTGAAGCTCTTCATTCCCTGTTTCATGGATCAATACGCGCCCTCGGTGGCTCAGGTGGTGGTGCAACTGCTGGCGCGCCTGGGAGTTCCCTGGGAATATCCCGAGCCCCAGACCTGCTGCGGGCAATTCGCCTTTACCGTGGGGGATTTGGCCACGGCCCGGGCCTTGATGCGCCGTTTTCTCCGGGTTTTTGGGGAAGAGGAGACCATTGTTTGCCCCAGCGCCTCCTGCGCCCTGATGGTGCGGGTCCATTACCCGGAGTTGGCCCAGGGCTCCCGGGAGCGCCGGGAAATTGAGACCATGAGCAGCCGGGTCCAGGAATTAAGCGAGTGGCTGGCAGAACGGGGCCCCTTGCCCTGGAAGCCCAGGTTTGCCGGCGCCCTGGTCCTGCACCGCTCCTGCAAGGGCCGGCAATTGGGGGCTCTGCCCGCCGCGAGCCGGGTCCTGGCCCAGGTGGAGGGCCTGGAGTTGCTGGAGGTGTCTCCCCATTACTCCTGCTGCGGCTTTGGGGGGGTGTTCAGCCTCCAGCAGCCCCGGTTGTCCCGGGATATCGGCGAGGCCTATCTCGACGCGGTGCGGGCCACCGGGGCCCAGGGCCTGGTCTCCCTGGATTACAGTTGCCTCCTGCACCTTAAGGGTATTGCCCGGGGTCGGGGCTGGGACCTCCGGTTTTTTCACCTGGCGGAGGTTTTAATGTTAGAGAAGGAACAGAAAAAGGAAACTCCATGAATCAGCAAAATAACCTGGATGCCCCCTCTTTCTGGGGCCGACTGCTCATGGTGGGTATCCCCGGGCCCCGCCTGGACGCGGTGGCCCGGGAACTGGTGCGGGACCTGCAGGTGGGGGGGGTTATCCTCTTTGCCCGCAATATCGAGGCCCCGGAGCAGGTCTGGGAGCTGTGCCGGGACCTGCAGCGGGACGCGGTGGCCGCGTCCGGCCTACCCCTGCTCATTGCCGTGGACCAGGAAGGGGGGCCGGTGCAGCGCCTGAAGGCCCCCTTTACCCTCATCCCCCCGGCCCGGAAGCTGGGGCTGGAAGGCAGCGCTTTCCAGGTGGAGGCCCTGGCCCGGCAGACGGGCCGGGAACTTTCCCTGGTGGGGATCAACGTCAACCTGGCCCCGGTGCTGGACGTGGCCCGGGGGCCGGACTGCCCCCAATGGGACCGCTCCTACGGCCAGGACCCGGAACTGGTGGCTGATCTGGGCGCGGCCGCCATCCGGGGATACCTGGACGGCGGCGTCCTCCCCACGGCCAAGCATTTTCCCGGGTTGGGGGATACCCGGGTGGATTCCCACCAGGATTTGCCCCTGAGCCAATCCGGAGACCCCACCCGGAAGAAGGATCTGGTTCCTTTCCGGCACGCGGTGGCCGCGGGTGTCCCGTTAATCATGACCGCCCACCTGGTGGTGCCGGAGTGGGACTCCCGGGCCGCCACCCTGTCCCCGGTAATTTTGCAGGAAAAACTGCGCCGGGATCTAAAGTTCGAGGGGGTAATCATCACCGATGACCTGGAGATGGGGGCCATCGCCACCCGGCAGCAGGTCCCCGCAGGGGCCAAAGAGGCCTTGGAGGCCGGGGCCGACCTCCTGCTCATCTGCAACAACTGGCAGGCGGTGTGGGAGACCGCCCGGCTCTTGGCCGGGGACGAGGCCCTGGTCCCCCAGGCCCGAGACGCGGCTCTCCGCCTCAGGCGTCTCCGGGAGGGGCTCAGCTTACCGTCTGCCGATGTCCGAAAAGTAAAAGAATATTTCCGTCTGCCGCCGGAAGATAGAGGTAGGGGGGATTAAGAAGGGTCGTTTGGCAAGAAGACTCATTCAGCCAAAAAAAATGACCGGGAGGGGGAAGCCCGGTCATTTATGGAGAAAGGAGAATATGGTTTGGGGTATACGGGGGTAACCTTACTTAGAGAGATGCACTATTGGTGCCATTTCCCTACCTGGGTCTGAGATGCAAGAAATATGCGGTTGAGAAGAAATTTGCGGCCGGCTGCGGGAAAGGAGATAGTTTAATTATTTGTACCGAAGGGTGCCTTTAATCGAGAAAAGCTCTCTCTGACCCTGGCGACCAGCATTCTGAACCAAAAACCGCATCAGGCCAAATATTTTAACCGTGGCGGAGTAAGGCGGACGCAGTGGCCAAAACCAGGTCCGGGGCCAAGTTCTGCAGGCAAACCCGGTCCGGGCAGGTGATCTCCCGGGCGAGGGCGCAAGGGGCCTGGGGGCAGGGGGCCCGTAAGACCCGGACGCCTTCTCCCTGGGGGGCCCAGACCCGGGGGTCGGTGGGGCCGAAGAGGGCCAGGACTTTAGGCACGCCCACCGCCGCGGCCAGATGGGTCAGGCCGCTGTCTCCTCCCAGATAGAGACGGCAGCGGGCCAGGGCCGCGGCCACCGCGGTCAGGGGCAGATTAGCCCACAAAAGATGGTCCTGGGCCGCGGTCAATCCCTGCAAGTAAGGGAGTAAGCCCTCCTCCGCAGGTCCCGTCAGCCAGACCACCCGCAAGCCGTGCTCCCAGGCCAGGGCCCGGGTCACCTCATAATAATGGGCCAGGGGCCAGTTTTTTGAATCATGGCCGCTGCCCGGGGCCACCGCCAGGAAAGGGCCCGGCCCGGATAACCGGGGGCCCCCATCTTCCCAATCGTCCCCGATAATCAGACGGAAAGGTTTTTTGGATGCACGCACCCCCAGGCGGGCCAGACGCGCGGCCAGAAAAGCCCCCACCGGCTCCTGCCCTTCCGGGGGCCAGGATGGAAGCCAGGCCACCGTGGCAACGCCGGCCTGGGCCAGGCGGGCCGGCAGGGTAGGGTGGGGTTGAGGGCTGAAGACCAGGGCCAGCTGGAACCGGGCCAGGCGCTCTTTAAGGACCGCGGGCAGGGGGGAATCAGGGGCGAAGAGAGGGGCCCAGGCGGCCGCGCCGCTGTCCCAGACGGCCTCCAGGGAGAGAGTAGGGGCCAGCAAGGCCCAGCGCTCCGGATGGCCCAGGGCGGTGATCCGGGCCTGGGGATAATGGCGGCTTAGAGCCAAGAGGGCCGGGCCCGCCAGGAGCAGGTCCCCCAGGGCCCCCTGGTGCCAGATGAGGATTTTTTGCACCGCGCCCGGCCGCGGCAGTCCACTTAAAGACATCTGTTTAGGATATATATTTTTTGAGGCAGGGGCCAGAGGCAAAGTGAGCGGTGAGCAGTGAGCAGTAAAGAAATCTATCGGGCCGCTCTTTTTTCACTGGTTCGAAAAGTTCAAAGTTCCAGGTTCAAAGTTAATTTAGGGTGCGTTGAAGGCATTTCAACTGCTCACTGCTTACTGCTGACTCCCTCCTCCGCCAGGCGCTGGGCGGTGCGGGTGTGGAAGTGGGGGTGGCTTGGGGGGTCCAGGAGGGCCAGGGTGTCTTCGTAGAGTTGCCGGTTGAGGTCCCGCTCCACTCCGGCCCCGGCCAGGAGTTCCATGATGGCCCCGGTGGTGTCCGGTTCGGTCTCCAATTCATCCAGGAATTTTTGGGCCTGGTCCCGGGCCACCTGGTGGAGGAGGACCGCGGCCAGGACCACCCGGGGGTCCCCGCCTTCGGATTTGAGGAGATCCAGGGCGTATTGCATCCCTTTTTCCGTGTGCTCCCAGGCATGGGGATCTTGCAGGTGAGAATGCACCAGTTCCCCCAGGCGCTCTTTAAAGGTCTGGGCGGCCTTTTTTTCCTGCATCAGTTCCGGCACGCATTTTTCCGCGTATTGGCACCATTCGGCGCAGCCCAGCTCGATCTTGGGGTTGTAGAAGAGATGGCCGCACCAGGCGCAGCGGCGGCGGGTGTCGTCCTTGAAGAATTCGATCTCCGCCTCGCATTTAGGGCACTGGGCCACAAAGATATCTCCGGGCTTCCAAAAGCGGGTATCCTGGCCGGGACATTTCATCTGTTCCATAGCTGCGCCTCATTTCCCCTTGATTTTTTGCTGCTGGGCCAACTGGCCGGCGGTTCCCAGGGTGCAGATGGTAACCGGCAGTTCCTTGCCGGAGGCCAGGAGGGCCTGGCGGACGATCTGCACCAAACCGAAGCAACAGGGAACTTCCATATTGACGATGGTAATCTCCCGGATGTCGTTTTGCTTGAGGATTTCCGTCAATTTGGCGGCATGGGCCTCCAGGTCGTCGAACTTGGGGCAGCCGCAGACCAGGGCCCGGCCCTGGAGATAGCGGGAGTGGAAATCCCCGGCGGCAAAGGGGGCGCAGTCCGCGGCCACCAGCAGGGCCGCGTCCTTGAAGAAGGGGGCTTTCGGTTGGACCAGGCTCAGTTTTACGGGCCAATGCCCAAGGGCCGAAGGACCGGCCTCCGGGGCCCCCTGCGGTTGGAACTGCTGCATGCGGCTGCCGGGGCAGACAAAGGCCTCCGGCTCCGGAGCCGGGGCGGGGTGGTGCGCCGTGGCCCCCGGGGCCGGGCCCACAAAGGCCTCGGCTTCCCGTTCTTCAATAATTAGGGCCCCTTGGGGGCATTCCCCCAGGCAGGCCCCCAGGCCGTCGCAGAAGCGGTCGGCCAGCAACTCGGCCTTGCCGTCCACGATTTGGATGGCCCCTTCCGCGCAGGAAGGGACGCAGAGACCGCAGCCGTCGCACTTTTCTTCATCGATGCGGATAATCTGGCGTCGTTCCATAAGTTTGTTTCCCCAAGGGAGAAGTAGGGGCGGCCGCCCTAGGCATCAGGGCCCTGGGACCCGGAGGCGCCGCCTGGGTTTAATTATAGAATAATCCGCCAATCACCACAGCCCCATGACTTAAGTCAAGGGAGCAAAATATTTGGAGTTTTCTTCAGGGGAGGAGAAGGAATTGCTGAGAGGGGGAGAGATACCCCTCCCCCTTTTTAATAGACAAAGTAGATGCGGCAGGCCCGGTCCAGATTCTCCCTGGAGAGGGTGGAGGGTATCTGATTGAAGAGGCTGTAATCGATAATCTGCTCCAGCAAATCCCGGGGATGGCAGGCGTCCATGGAGCGCTGGGTGTTGTCATAATAATTTTCCAGGAGATAATTCACCGCGTCATCATCGTAAGCAATCTGATAGTGCACGCAGTTTATTTTAAAAATCTCCAAAAATTGTTCCCGGTTGACATGGGTCACTTTCACCTTGGAGCGGATGCGCCTTAAGAAGGCGTCGTCCACCAGGGTGCGGGGCTCCAGGTTGGTGGCGAAGACCAGGAATTGATCAAAGGGAATGCTGAACTTATGGCCGGTATGCAGGCAGAGGAAGTCCTGGTGGTTTTCCAGGGGAATGATCCAGCGGTTGAGGAGTTCCTGGGGGGAAACCTGCTGGCGGCCGAAATCGTCCACGATGAACATGCCGTTATTGGCCTTGAGTTGCAAAGGAGCCTCGTAATACTTGAGGGTGGGATTGAAGGCCAAATCCAGCATGCCCAGGGTGAGTTCCCCGCCCACCAGGATGACGGGGCGGCGGCTTCTGACCCAGCGGCGATCCCCGACCTCGGGGCCGGGGATGTTGGCCTCCTGGTGGGTGACTTCATCGAAGACGCGGATCACGTTCCCTTCCACATACATGGCATAGGGCACCAGGATGGCGTCGTCCCACATGCCTCCCAGCCTCTGGGCAATGGTGGTCTTACCGTTACCCGGAGGTCCGTAAAGGAAAAGGGGCTTGCCGCTGACTGCGGCCGGTCCCAGCAGCCCCAGGAGGTCCGGGGAGATCACCAGATTCTGGAAGGCCTGGTTAAGCCGGGGGGGAGTGACTCTGGTGAGCTTAATGCTTTGTAGTCTAACCTGGTGCCAGTAATCCTCCAGGCTTATCGGCGCGGGACCCACATAAGCGTCATACTCCAGGAGTTGGGCGGCCCGCCGTTTGCCCCCATCGGAGAGGGCATAACGATTGGCCAGGCTCAGGGGATTGGCCACCGGTCGCAAGGCGTCCGGCCCCCGCACCTCCACATATTTTTCCTTCCGGAGATAGTCCACCAGCTGGGTGAGAATGGTGGCGGGCATCTTCAGGCGCTCCACCAGATCTCCCAGGACGAAGACGTCCAGATAAAAGCAGTGTTTCAAGGTGAGGTGGGCCAGGAAGATCTCCGGGACCCCCAAATCCTTTAACGAATGGGGCTGGGGCCGGGTGAGCCAGGAGTAATCGTCCCCCGGTCTCTCGGCCGCGGCGGTCTGGGAACTCATTTCCATTCATCCTCCCGACTGGGGGAACTAACCCCATAACGATACGTTCCAAGAATCGGCCAGCTGCAAAGAAAACTTTAGGCCCAGGCCAAATAAATCCCCAGAAAAAACTCCGGGATTATTAAAGCCGTGAAAACTACATGCCGATAAGAAAACCAAAGAGGCCACCGAGAAAGGCAAACTACCACGAAAGGGTAGGGCGCAAAATCTCCGGCCTAAAACCCTCGGGTAAAGGTAGCGGGATTGCCGAAGTGGACACCACAGACGGAAAATAGCCCAGACCTCGATTCTGGGCCATTTCTTTGGTGAGCTCGGTGAGCCGGAACGAAAGGATGGTTGCAAAAGGAGGTGAGGACCAAATAAAAGTTAAGCAACGCAATGTTGTGAGTTGGTCCTAAAAACAAGCAAAGCCATCAAAAAAAACCATGAACATGAAGAGGAGAACAAAAAATGAAGAACCTGCTCACCAAGATCGAGAATTTTGTCCAAGATGAAGAGGGTGCCAGCGCGGTGGAATACGGCCTGTTGGTGGCCTTGATTGCCGTAGCTATCATCGGCGCCGTCAGCACTCTCGGTGGCAACCTGAGCACCACCTTCAACACCGTTGCCGGTCAAATCGGTGCCGCCAGTTAAGGCGCTCTGATCAACCAAGTGATGCAGGGAACGGGTCCTTGCCACTCAGAGACGAGGAGTGGCCAGGGGCCCGTTCCCTGACTACGAGGGAGCTTTTCACTCCGGAGTGAGGATCATGAGAAGGGTCGATCAGAGTCAGCGGGGTGCCAGCGCCGTGGAGTTTGCCGTGCTGGCCCCTTTGTTCGTCGCCCTGCTCTTCGCCATCGTGGAGTTCGGGCTGATTCTCTATACAAAAGGCATGATGACTCATGCCAGTCGGGAAGGGGCCCGGTTCGGGGTAGTTTATCGCATTCCCCGACACAACACCGGCGAAATACAGACAGTGGTAAGGAATTTCTTAGACAAGGTCGGTTTGACCAGTCCCGCGACGGTGACGGTTACGTGGCCCGATGGCACTGTCGAGCCCTTGGTGGGCAAACGCCTGGACGTTAGAGTAAATTACACCTACCATTTTTATGTTTTGCCCAAGAATATTAATAATTATCTGCAAGGGAAAATGGCTAACCTTAACTTGACAGCCGAGACTGTCATGCGTATGGAGTGACCGTTATGCGCCGTTTACCTCCCTGGTTATGGCTTCTCATGGCCCTGGTCTTCGGGGCCACCGCCACCTTCATGGCCTTAGGGTGGATGAAAACCCAATCCCAGCGGCAGGCCAAACCCCCCGAAAAGCTGATGGCGCCGGTGGTGGTGGCCGCCAAAGATATTGACGCGGCGAATGCCCTGCGGGTGGACCAGTTAAGCGTGGCCCAATGGCCCCAAGAAAGCTGCCCCAAAGGCGGCTTTGTCAGGTTAGAGGAGGCGGCGGGAAGAGTGACGGTTCTCCCTGTAGGTGTCGGGGAACCCATCCTGGAGCCCAAGCTGGCTCCCAAGGGCACGCCTGCGGGCATGGTGGCCCTGGTCTCTCCCGGCAAGCGGGCCATGACGGTCAAGGTGGATGAAGCCTCGGGGGTGGCCGGCTTTATCATCCCCAATAACCGGGTGGATGTGGTAGTTCCCATCAACCGGGGAGAATTTAGTAAGGATCCCTTTTCCAGAGTGGTGCTGGAAAATCTGCGGGTGCTGGGCACCGGCCAAAAGATTATTGAAAAACAACCCGATGGAAGACCCCAGGTGGTTCCCACCGTCACCTTGGAGGTAACCCCCGCGGAAGGTGAGCGTCTGGCCCTGGCGGCTCAGGAAGGCCATATTTCCCTGGTGCTCCGGAGCCAGAAAGATGAAACCCCGGTGACCACCAAGGGAATTAAGACAAGCCGGCTATTCAAGAGTTCTCCTTCAGGGGCCTCGGTCCAGGACGACGAGGGGCCCTCCGTGCAGGTCATCCGCCGGCTAAAGGTGGAGAACGTTGACGCATTAGAGTCTAATGCAAACCAGGCCGGGAAAAGAATGTAATTCTGAGTGAAGGAAATCGAGTTATTTTCAGTATCAAGACCTTTTCGCTCTGCTCAGGGTAACAGAAAAACATGGTTTTA
>Ga0154668_1045_pt1 | contig 26643 bp, 21 predicted proteins | sample Rifle2008BG13ft_FD_116097 | JGI IMG/M metagenome (GOLD analysis project Ga0154668, IMG submission 116097) | Deltaproteobacteria bacterium RBG_13_60_28 | reverse complement strand
CTTTACGGCGTTGCGGATGACCAGACCCAAGAAGAACTCGCTTATGTGTCAGGCTTCCAAAGGGACGATGGCTTGTTCTATGATCCGGTGATCGACTGTCCGGAGGCGGAGATTGAAGATTGGTGGGGCTGGCGCCACCTCACCCTCCATGCCCTGATGACCCTGGCCATCTATCAGGTGCCGGCGCGCCAGAAGATTCATTATTGGCGGCGGTTTACCGACAACAAAACCTTCCGTCAATATCTTACTTCCCGGGATTGGGGGGCCCGAGCCGCCTGGACCAGTAATGAACTGCAAAATTTGGGGGTAATGCTCCAATATGCCCGGGATTATCAGAATTCCCTAGCGGCCCAGGACCTCCTGGAAACATTATACGAGGTGATGGAGGCCAACCAAGACCCCCGGACCGGTCTCTATGGCCACCGTTTCGCCAGCCCCAGGGAATTATCCTTGGGAGTGCAGGCGGGCTATCACTTTTGGCTCCTTTATTTCTATGATCAACGCCCCCTCCCCTTTCTGGAAAACATCATCGACCAATTGCTCCAGAGCCAAAATCTCTGGGGGGGGTATGGGGTGGAGAGGCATTCCAGCGCCTGCGAGGATATTGACAGCATTGACCCCCTGATGCGGTTGAGCCGCTTAACGGACTATCGCCGGGAGGAGGTGCAGGGGTCTTTAGAGCGGGCCTTACCGGCGGTGCTCCACAATCTGAATGAGGATGGCGGCTTTGTTTTCCGCCGGCACAGTCCCCTGACCTTCGGTCATCCCCAAATGTTCAGTGCCGCGGATGAGAGTAACCTGTTCTTCACCTGGTTTAGAACCCTGGGATTGGCCTATTGTTTCAAAGGGCTGGAAAAGACCCCGCCCCACCCCGGCTATGACTGGAACTTTACCCGGGCCCCGGGGCATCAGTTCCTTTAGGAGAACCGCGGTGCTGCTCTCGGTGATCATTCCCACCCGCAACCGGGCCGGACGTCTGGCGGATCTACTGGATTCTCTGGCCGGACAAGAGCCGGCGCCCTTCGACTGGGAAGTCATCGTGGTAGACAATGCCTCCACGGACTCTACGGCGGACGTGGCCCAAGAAAAAAGCCAGGCCTTGCCCCTAGCCTTGCGTCACGTGCTGGAACCGCAACTGGGATTACATCACGGGCGGCACCGGGGGGCTAAGGAGGCCCGGGGAGAATACCTGGGCTATCTGGATGACGATATGATCCTGGCACCCTCCTGGCTCCAGGGAGTCGAACTGCTGGTCCGGGGAGAGGCTGAGGCCGTGGTGGGCCGTATTCTCCCTAAATGGGAAGCGGAACTGCCGGACTGGTTGCCCTTACTGTGGCGAGAGCATCCCCAGGGAACCGTCTTGGGTCAGCTGTCCTTGCTGGACTTGGGGGAATCCCCTAAGCCGGTGGGACCGGAATATGTCTTCGGCTGCAATTGCTTTATGATAAAAAAAACCTTGTTTGATCTGGGGGGATTCCACCCGGACGGCATGCCTCTGCACCTCTTGCGCTGGCGGGGGGATGGGGAGACCGGTATGATGAAGAAATTCAAAGGCAGAGGTCTGAGGAGCTATTATGATCCCCGGGCCACGGCTTTTCATATCGTGGACGCCGGTCGCCTCACCCTGGAATATTTTTGCCAACGGGCTTATAACCAAGGTATTTCCGACTCTTTTACCAAGATTAGAGCCGATCAGGGCCTGGCGCCGCCAGTCCCCGGGAAGTCTCTCCCGCCGGACCCGGCCGGAGGCTCCCTCAGCCGGAAGAACCTTTGGGAAAGGTTCGAGGAATTATCTTTAACAGACCGGGCGAGGGCCCTGGTGGGACGAGCGCGGTTACTATTAAGGGGGCTTGGCAAAGAGGCGGCGCCGGCCACAGCCCCCGGACCTCCGCCCGAGATCCTGGTCAGGATGGCCGAGGCTCACCGAGCCGGTTGGCAGTTTCACCAAGATGAGGCCCGGAGAGATCCCGACCTTTTGAAATACATACTTCAACCAACTTATCTAGCTGATTTATAAAGCTAGGGAAACCAGGTATTTTGTTTTTGCGCCTGTTCTCATCTCCCTAAGAACCTAAGGGAAAAAGATGCAGAGGGAAGCCGCCCCCTCTCCTGATTTTCCTGGATAAGCCTGGGCTTATCCCCGGAAATAAAAAGATCCGCCAAGGTATTTACTAAAAAATTACCCCGGGGGAAGAATGATCCAGCAAGTTAGACATCAAGGTCAAATTCTCGCCATAATTATCCGGGATAAGTTTCGGCGAGAAGGCATCGAGTTTTTCACCCCGCCGGACTTTTCCAAGCAGTTGGCCTATATGTGTCATCCCGCCGGGAAGATTATCCAGCCGCATATTCATAATCCGGTGGCGTGCCAGGTCCGGTACGCCCAGGAAGTGCTGTTCATAAAAAGGGGCAAACTGCGGGCGGATCTCTATGACGAAGGGCAGAACTACGTCCAAAGCCTGATCCTGGAAGCCGGGGATGTGATCCTCCTGGCCTCCGGCGGGCATGGCTTCGAGGTGCTGGAAGAACTGGAGATGATCGAAGTCAAGCAAGGACCATTTACGGGGGAGGCCGACAAGGTGGTTTTTAATGGCATTACCTCTAAGAAAAATCCTCAGGAATAAGGGATGACCCGTCCTATACCGGTTAATGAGCCGCTCTTGAACGGCAATGAAAAAAAGTACTTGCAGGAATGCATCGACACCGGCTGGATTTCCGGCGAGGGTCCTTTTGTCCGCCGCTTCGAAGAGCAGTTCGCCGCCCGGGTCCGGCGCCGACACGGTATTGCCGTAGCCAATGGCTCCGCGGCCTTGGATACGGCCCTGGCGGCCCTGCAACTGAAGCCCGGCGATGAGGTGATCCTGCCCACCTTCACCATTATTTCCTGTGCCGGGGCCATCGTCCGGGCCGGGGCCATCCCGGTGGTAGTGGACTGCGACCCCCTCACCTGGAACATGGATGTCGGCCAGGTCGGGGCAAAAATAACTCCCAGGACCCGAGCCATCATGGTGGTCCATATCTATGGCCTGCCGGTGGATCTGGAGCCGGTGCTGGAGTTGGCCCGCCGCCATGGACTCAAGATCATCGAGGATGCCGCGGAGGCCCACGGCCTCACCTATAAAGATCGCCCCTGCGGCAGCTTCGGGGATATCTCCACCTTCAGTTTTTACCCCAACAAGCTGGTTACTACCGGGGAAGGGGGCATGATCCTGACCGATGACGCGGCCCTGGCCGAGCGCTGCCGGTCTCTGCGCAACCTTTGCTTCCGGCCCCAAGAAAGATTTGTCCACCAGGAACTGGGCTGGAACTTCCGTCTGAGCAATGTGCAGGCTGCCCTGGGTCTGGCCCAACTGGAAAGACTGGATGAGTTTGTCAGCAGAAAGCGGCGTATGGGGCAGCGCTACCAGGCCCTGCTCGCCGGACTGGCGGAGTTGCAGCTCCCCTTGCCTAAGACGGATTATGCGGAAAATATCTATTGGGTCTTTGGTATTGTCCTTAATGACGGGGGCCTTCTGGAGCGGCAGGAAATAATGGCCAGGCTGGCCGAGGGCAAAATCGGCACTCGCCCCTTTTTCTGGCCCATGCACGAGCAGCCGGTCTTCAGAAAAATGGGGTTGTTTAACCAGGTGTCCTGTCCGGTAGCCGAACGCCTGGCGCGACGCGGCTTCTATCTTCCCAGCGGGTTGGCGCTGACCGAGGAACAAATGACCCGGGTGGCCCAGGTCCTGGAGCAGGTATTGAGATGAAGGTCTTTGGGGACGCCGCGCGTTGCTACGACCTGTTATACCGGGATAAAGATTATGCCGGGGAAGCCCAATTTCTTCATAACCTCCTGCAATGCCACTTTCCCGGCGCTCGTACTCTCCTGGATTTGGGCTGTGGCACCGGGAGGCACGCGGCCCATCTGGTCCAAGAGGATTATGAAATCCACGGGGTGGAACTGAGCGGCCCCATGGTGGCCCGGGCTCAAGACCGGTGGCAACAGCTTGCCCCCGACCGGGCCGGGAGATTGACCTTCTCCCAGGGAGACCTGCGCACCATCCGCCTCGGGGGCCTCTTTGACGCGGTGCTGGCCCTGTTCCACGTAGTGAGTTACCAGCTTAGCAACGATGACCTGCGCGCCGCCTTAGTCACGGCCCGAGAGCACTTGAAACCTGGGGGAGGCTTCATTTTTGACTATTGGTATGGACCGGCGGTACTCACGGATCGCCCCGGTATCCGGGTGAAGCGGGTGGAAGATGAGGCTGTCCGGGTAACCCGGGTAGCCGAACCGGTCATGCAGGCCAATGACAACCTCGTGGACATCAATTATCAATTTTTTCTCCAGGACAAAGTCAGCGGCCGCCTGGATACCTTTCAAGAGACCCATCGGCTGCGGTATTTATTTAAGCCGGAAATCGACTTGCTCCTTAAGGAGACCGGTTTTCAGCATCTCCTCTGTCGCGCCTGGCTGAGTGACCAGGAGCCGGGGTTTGACACCTGGAGTGTTTATTCTGTGGCTAAGAAATGAAAAATACGCCAGCTTGGGTCAATTCTAGACCTGCGGGTGAATCAAAGATACCTTTAGATGATGCGCCCGAGTCTAAGCCCGGTACCTAATCCCGGGGTATATCAAAAATAACTATTTGCCAGATTATGGAAACAGGATCGGTGCCCGAGAGCTCCGCCGGACCGAGGCGGATTATCTTGGGAACAGGCGTCATCATCGTGACCCTCTCCTTCCTGGTCAATCCTTGGGTGTTGGAATGGGTTACCGGACGAACCCTCATTTCCGTGGGTTGGCGTTTGGTGCTCCTGGCTCTGCAAACCTTTATCCTGAGCCTGGGACTGCTCCTGCTGTGGTTTAGGGATTGCCTCGGTCTCAAAGAGCTTGGCCTTTTGGCAGTGACCCTGCTGCTGTGCTTACCCTTGGGGGAAGGTCTTCTGGCCTTGCTGGGAATAGCTCCTGCCAGACAATTTGTCCGGGTGCCTCCCCTGGACCCCCAGGCGATTACTGATGAAAAGACCGGGCAACGCAATAATCCCCATTATCCTGTTTCCGGGTGGCCCATTAACCCCGATGGTTTCGCCGACTTCCATGCCTTCGTCGCCGGCCAAAATGACCCGGATGCCTGGCGGATTCTCCTTTTAGGCGATTCCTTCGCCGGTGGGGCGGGCGCCCCCAACTTTGAGCAGTCCTTTGGCAATCTCCTGGAAAAGGAACTGACCCGGAAAAAGAAGACCATTATCTGGAAAACCGGAGTACCCGGGATTGGCCAGCGTCAGGAACTTTACGTACTCCGGGAGTATTATCCCAAACTCCAACCTCACCTTATTTTACTCTGCTTCTATGAAAACGATTTTGGCGACAACCTTTTCCCCATGGGTCAATATTACGTCTTCAAGGACGGTTCCTGGGTTCATCGTTACGACCGGCTCCCCAACGGCCAGGTAAATACTCTCAGTCCGGAAGAAGCCTATTTGCGGGCCAAAGGCATCAGGACTAGAGGGGATTATCTCTTTGTCTCCCGGGTAATCTCCTTCTCCTACAATTCCCTGAACCGGGTGGCCGATAGGATTGACGGCCTCTGGGCCACCATCGGTGCCAAGCAAAGGCAGCCACCGGTTGGTCAACCCGGGGAAGCCCGGTCAGCGGCCGTGGCTTCAAAGGAAAACATTAGTGGCTTTGAAGAAACCCGGGATTTATTGAGGCAGATTAAATCTTATCTAGGGGCCTCCCCCAGCCGGTTGGTCATGGTGCTGATTCCCAGCTCTTCTGACCTGAGCCAACCCAGCGCTGCTTACGCCGATGCCCTTAAGATCGCCGCAGAATTGGGAATAGAAACAGTAGAAATTAGGGACGCCTTGGATTCCAAAGATTATCGTGGGGATGGACACTGGAATAGTTCGGGACACCGAAAAGTGGCCCGCCGTCTTAAGGAAGTCCTAGAAGGACGGCTGACCGCCTGGAGTCCGGCGGGGGACACCAGATAATCATGGAAAAATCCTATAATACTAAGGCAGCTAAAAAAGCCAAGGTGCTCCTGCTCTCGCCGATTTTCGACCAACCTTACCGTCTCCCGCCCATGGGCATTGCCTATTTGGCCAATTACTTCAAAAACCATCCCCGGATTGATCTGGCAGTGCCCCATATAACCAAGGGGGCCCCAGCCGCCGAGGAGATTTTAGCCGGGGAAGACTATGACGTCATCTCCGGCGGCGGCATGATCACCGATTTTGATTGGCTCCAATCTTTTTTCCAAACGGCCCTAAAGCTTAATCCCCGGGCCAGGCGCGTCGTGGGCGGCCCCATTACCAGTGCCTTCTCCCCGGATTTCCTCTTTTCCGCTTTGGCAGTGGACGGGGCGGTAGTGGGTGAGGGAGAGGCCACCTTCGAGGAACTGGTCTTAAGCCTTCATTCAGGCCATTCCTTGGAAGAGGTCAAGGGCATCATCTTCAGGTCGGAAGAGGGCCGGGTCATCATGAACTTTCCCCGGCCTTACATTGATTTAACTGCCCAGGATCTACGGCCGGACTGGTCGGTCATAGATGTTCAGGGTTATCTTCAGCACATTGAAAACCAATTGGAGAATAGCGAGCCCATCGGCCGGCTAATAATGCTTCTGGGAGGCCGGGGGTGCCCGTACCGCTGTCATTTCTGCGGCAGCCCCCTGGGACATTATCGCCCCCGGGCGGTGGCACATATTATCAGCGAAATAAAAGATCTGGTTAACCGCTACCGGATAAATGCCTTCGCCTTCCGGGACGAAACCTTTTTAGGCAATAGCCGACAGGTGGAAGAACTCTGTCAGGCCCTGATGGATGAGGGCATTGACCTCCCCTGGCGCTGCAATGTCAGGTCTAACTTGGTCACGGAAAGCTTGCTGCAAAGAATGAAACGGGCCGGTTGTCGGAAAGGGCTCATCGGGTTGGAAAGTGGCAGCGATAAGATTCTGACCAAGATGAACAAACAGATCACCGTGGCCCAGAGCCGGGAAGCCATCAAAGTCATGCGCCGGGTGGGCATCCGCCCCTTGATCTCCGTGATGTTCGGCTATGCTGACGAAACCCAGGAAGACCTGGATAAGACCGTTGATCTGCTATTGGAATTAAATGAGTTGCCGGAATTTATTTCTCACACCATTCCCGTGCCCGGTACGGTCTTATTCGACGAGATGCTGGAGAAGGGTATTATCCCGGACATGCCTACCTACCTCAAAACCATGAACACCGGCATTTATTTAAGGCAAAGGCCGCCGGTGAACATGACCGACATCCCGGAGGAGATTTATTTTGAAACCCTGTTAGCCGTCAAAAGGCGACTTTTCTCCCAGCATTTTCAGAAAAATAAAGCCTCCCTGATCTCTTACCAACTAGGCGATGGTCAGGTATCCCTTTCCCTGTCCTGCTGTCACTGTGGCGCCCCCTTTGAGGAGTCCCTGCCATTACCCAGATGGTGCCACCGCCATTTCTGCCAGCATTGCCGGCGGGATGTTTGGGTGGACCTGGCCCTTATCCCCGAGTTCGGGGCCCATTTCCAAGGCGTGGCTGATTTTCTGGACCGTATGGCCCAAGAGGGGCGCTCTCTCTTATTAGTTAATGTAACCGAACCTCACCTGCTAGATCAGTTTGTCCAGGTGGATCCCTGGAACTGCCTGTGGAGCCAAGTGAAGGGCCTGGTCGGTGACTTCAACCCGGAGCGCGTACCCTATCGCCAGATTAAGTTACGGGAGGCGGCCCAAGAGAGAACCGGCGCGGCCTTGATCCTGGATCTCCTGGATCGCAAGAGGACGCAAAAAGAATTGCTTTGTTTAGGTTTCAAAAAAGAAGACCTGGTAACGGCTTTTCCTCCCCGCATGGCCACCAGTTGGCACCGGGGCATCAAAGGTGAGCTGAGGGAGGTATTAATCTACCTGAATGCCACTTCTCAGAGACTCGAAGACAGGTTTGGCCGGTTCGGCTGGATCGCCAGAACTCCCCGCCAGCGGGTTACCGGCCTTGCCAAAAGATATCTAAACTTATAAATTTTCCAGGACATCCGGTTACCCAGGTTCCTTGGGTTTCGGAAATGATATTGACTCGGAGCCATGTCTGGAAAAAATGGGCTGGACCTAAAAGAAAGCCGGCCCGGAGAGCGCGCCCCCTCATGGCCATTAAAGGATTTGGATAAAAAAGGCAATGTTTACTCCAATTCGCCGTACAATATTAATTATTTGTCTTACTCTCCTACTTTTCACTATCGCCCTGGAGATATTTAAGTCAGTATTTCCTCTTCCCTGGAAAGTCAGGCCCTTTACCCTTCACTCCCGTTATATTTTTGACGCGGATGTAGGTAGATGGCACCAACCCAATTCGGTGGCTAGCCACTACGGAGCCTGCTATGCCGTGGATGAGGTCCGTTTCAATAGTTTTGGTATGCGGGATAAGGAGAGAAGTAAGAAAAAAGATAAATTTCGCATCGCCATATTTGGTGATTCAATGATAGAAGGTGCTCATGTAAAAGATGAACAGACTGTCAATCGGGTTATAGAAGATCTATTAAAAGGAAAGGTAGAATGTTTAAATTTTGGCGTAAGCGGGTTTGGTACCGGACAGGAATATGTCTTGTATGAGAAAAAAGCCAAGGAATTTAATCCTGATTTGGTAATAGTAGGTTTTTTTGCTAAAAATGACGTAAGAGATAATTCTCTAGTTTTACGCTCAAGGATGCTTAAAGAAGCGAACCAGAGAACCCCGGATAATGTTCCTTTTTTTGGTTTGGACAGCCACGGCAATTTGACCTTGATTCATAAACCCGAACTAAACCCCGCTAAATCGGCCCCGCCCCAGCCACCCTCCCCCAAGATTACCTTTTTTCAGCAAGTTATAAATGCCTTGAAGTTCCGGTTTCCCAGGGTATTCGGTTTGGTGAATAACTTAGAGATATTTAGTGCCATCAATTTTTATTGTAATTCTTATTACGATAAAATGTTAATCCGAACGGCTAGAAACCTGAAATGGAGCTTAAATCTAGGTGAAACAAGAAATGTAGATGAAATCATCGGCTGGCATACCTCCGTTTATGCTACCGACCCCCCCCGGGCTTGGCAGGAGGCCTGGGAGATCACCGAAAAGATTCTCTTACATTGGAATAATGATTGTAAAAAAAATGGGGCTAAATTGGTGGTAGTAACATTGCCTTATGATTTTGAGCTTCAATTAGATATAAAGAAGGAATATTTCCTATATACCGGCTTTTATCCTTTGCAAAATCTTGATATGTCCTACCCGCATCGTCGCATTGAAGACTTTTGTCAGAAAAATAATATAATCGGCAAATCATTTCTTCCTGAATTCTTTAAATATAGGGATGATCATAAACTATCCAATCCTCCATTCATGGGGTATAAATGTGATGGACATTACGCCCCCCACGGTCATAGATACCTGGCCGAATGTATTGTTAAATTCTTAATTGATAATCAACTGATCCCTTTGAATTAAATTTACTTACCCATTCGAATTAAGAGGTTTATTACTTCTCTATGACTCATAAGATATATAACTTTATATTAGCAAAATAAGATATAGGTACTCTTTTGTTACTTAAATTCACGGATAAATTGACTAAACTGTTTAAAATTAAAAATATCACCCATTTTATTAAGTTAATCTACTTGTCAGACTCAGAGAAATATTGGCTGGGAAGAAAGGGATATTCCTGGGAAAAATTGTCACAGATTGGCCGTGACGACAGGTCTAGTGAAAAAACTTATCAGGCACAAAGCGGTGATCCGCCAGAATCCGGCGCGGCCGCGGGGTCCATTCCAGCTTTTCAACAAACCCTCATCCAGACGGGTTGTCTCTTCTCTCCGTGTCCTAAATGCGGTAAGATTATTAGCTCCAATCAGTCCTTCTGTATTTTTGTCAATTCCCATGACCAACCGATCTTCTATCGTTTTAACTGTTGTGAAGAATTATACCTAGTGGTGGTGCGCTCGAGTCCGCAAACAAAACTGGGCGTCTATTTTCCCGATAATAAATTATTTGTCAGCTTTGAAGACTATAAGACCAAACCGCACCGGGAGAAATACTATGGGGTGGAAACTTGTGAATACTATGTATCCATCCTATTATCATATCTAAAAAGAAGTAGGGAGAAGGTATCCCGATATATCTCCTGGGCAGGTCCCAAAAAGATTATTGGCCTCAGTGGCTTTGAAGGTAACCATGGACATCATATCTTTGATGAGATTACCGCGCTGCAGTATCTAGTAGATAACCATCACTTAAGAGAGAAGATGTCTTTTATGGTGGGACCCAAGGATTACCTTGATTTAGCTAATATCTTCCCAGAGATAGAGTTTTCCCACTTTTCAAAAGATTATCCGGATACCTCAGACCTTCCCTATACTTTATTTGAACATCTTCTTATTAATAATCTGCTGGCGGTTAGACCAACCCTAAGGGGGCCCCTGCGAGAAAAGACCGCCCAAAGGATCATTGAAGTGGCTAAAACAAAGGTGTCTGAGGAGTTCTTAGCCATAATTCATGATTCGGCCAAATGTTTCCCTTTAGTCTGGGTTACTTTAAGAAGCCACACTAGATGTTGGGTTTCACAAATAGATGGGTTGGTAAAAATAATCAGGGAAATCCATGCAGATTTTCCTGGATGTGGCGTAGTCTTCGATGGCATAAAAGCAGAACAACCGACATTGGAGGCCATACTTCAGGGCTTGCCTGCCGGGATCAAAAGTTTTAATGGTCTTCATTGTAATTTTTATGAAACCTTAATTTGGACAAACTATATCACATTTTTTATTGCCCCTCTGGGAAACGGTACTCTTTTTACCTCTATTACCAACAAGCCTGGCATTGTTCATACCCATGCCGACTGGTCTTCCAAAGAACCATATTGTATTAATAATCGGGAAAATGGTGTTCTCGCCATTCCCGTTACCGGCACCCCTATCTATGCCAAAGACAAAGATATCTTCAGCTATGATTATGAACTGGATTGGAAATCAGTCTTACACGAAGCAAGGACATTGATTAATAAAATGTGAAAAATTGTAATGTTAAAAATAAATGAATGAAAACCATTAGCCGAGAAGAAACTCCCAAGTGAAGCGGTTAGCTAGAGTGGCTGAGGCGCCACCTTAATTCCCTTGGGACAGGAGAGATGGAGCCTTGGGTTTTATTCTAGATATCAAAAACCGTTTGACCGGCTACCTGGCCAAGTTAATCAAGGCCGAGGTTCAAAAAGCTATCTATGATGAGTTACCGATCTTGGCACAGTTAATTGATTTCCATAATAGCCCGGAAAAAGATCGCCAACATTATTATGATCACACCAAGAATCCTCTTGGCAATCTAGAATATTATGAATCTCTTAAGGACAGATTATTGGGAATCGGCGTTCCGGTAGAAGCAGTTGATATCGATATTCCTGATTTTGAGAAGTGGTTAATCAGCTTTCCGGAAATTAAGAGCCACTACACCAAGTGTGGTGATGTTTGCATCGAAAAATGTTTGGAGCATTTTCTCTCCTTTATCTTTTTAAAGATGACTAAAAATGACATTTTTATTGACATCGCCGCCGCTGGCAGCCCGTGGGCAGATATTTTGAACCGCCGGGGGATAAGATCGTATAGACTGGATCTAATTTACCCCCAGGGAATTCACGGTATCGACATCGGGGCTGATGCGGCTGACACCAAGCTACCGGATAATTTTGCCAGTATTCTTTCCCTGCAGTGTGCTTTTGAATGTTTCATGGGAGACGCTGACATTGGCTTACTGCGAGAAGCATCTAGAATTCTTAACGAAAGAGGCCGTTACGCTATTACCCCCCTTTATCTAGACGACCATCATTTTGTGGCCACCAGCCCCTTTTGCGATCAAAGGGACATCGTTATCGAGGATGGCGCCAAGAAAGTTTGGCGAGACGATGGCTACCAGGTCCCCTTCTCCCGGCATTACTCACCCGAATCTTTTTACCAGCGGATATATTCGAATATTCCCGACGACATGGAGGGTAAGATATTATATTTTAAGAACTTAAAGGATATTATGGAATATTTTCCCAACCAAAGAATTTACTGTTTTTTTATGTTTTATTGTGAAAAAAAATTCGCTAACCTGGTGGCATAACCATTCTGGAAATTTGTGGGGGAATCCCAGGCAAGCGTGACCAGGGGCCACAGCTCCCGAGGCTAGAGAAGAAATTCCGGATCGGTGTCCACCTGACCGGGGTTACCGAACCATGATTTAGGGGGTTACGCCCGAGGCGGAGTGATAGCCGTTATGAAAAAACGGATTATGATTATTCATCCCGAAGGTAATATTAATAATAATCCGAATTTAACCGGGATCGTTGAAATATTAACTGAAAATGATTTTTTTATAGATATATATTCACCTCAGAGAAATGATAAATATCAATTTTCCCCTTGTAATAATGTCAGATTGATATTACAGAAACCAAAATGTAAGTCGCTTATCTTAACCACCTTATCAAAATATTTAACTAACTATGATTTAATCATCGGAGTCGATCAGGGCATTATTGAAGCGGCAAAAATAGCCAGGATATTTAAAATACCTTATGGTTTAATATCTTACGAGATATCCTTCTCCGATGAAATAGGAGGAGAAAACAAAAAAAATGAGATAGAAGCCTGTAAGGATATCTCTTTTGCTGTCTGTCAAGATGTTATAAGAGGAGGTCATTTATCTAAAGAAAACAAGATACCCAAAGGAAGATTGATTTATATCCCGGTCGCCGGGAGAGGTGTTGTTCGGGGTGAGAAACGCTATGATCTATATGAAAAACTGGGAATCGCCAAAGATAAAAAGATATTATTATCTATGGGTAGTATCGGACCCTGGACCCAAGTGGAAGAGGTTCTTGATGATATTGATAATCTTCCGGAAGAATGGGTCCTGGTAATTCATGGGAGATATGGCATCAATGAAAAATTCATTCACCGGCACAAAGATAAACCTAAGGTCTTCTTTTCACGATATCCCATCGAAAATTTAAAAAACATCGGCCCACTATTACATTCTGCCGATATGGGCCTAGCAATGTATAAGCCCACTTATACCGGCCCTTATACCGGAGATAATTTAAAATACATCGGCATGAGTTCCGGAAAGATATCTATGTGTCTGCAATACGGTTTACCAATAATTATCAATGACATTAAACCTATGGCTGATTTTGTCGAAAAATATCAACTGGGTCACGTAATACATAATAATAATTATTTCAACTGCTTGAATGGGGCCACGCTAACTGATCGTAATCGGGAAAAATGTTATGGTTTTTTTGAAAAATATCTGGATTTAAACAAAAATATCAGACCATTATTGCATAAAATCAATGAGTTGTAAGACAAGGAGAAGCTTCCGGCAAACTAGAGAATAAGAGTCTTGCGGGGAAGGCCAGGGCTTTAGCCTCGGAGAACCTAGGCCCCGGGAACCGGAATAGGCTCCGGGATTCCCGGGGGGCTCACATCCGGGTGACCGCAGCTACCCCCCAACCGCGCCGGGAGGTCTTGCAACCGGAGGTAACTTAACAGACTGCGGTTCTTATGGCAACCTGGGAAGGCCGGCCCCTACTGGGGCTGCTGGGACAAACGCCATAAATCGGCATTTGCCTTGTCTCCTTTGGCCATCAGATCGACATCCGCCCCTCCTTTCGGGATCTCCAGGAATACCAGACGTTGGACGTAACGGTATATCGGCTGAGGGGCAATTCTTATCTCGGATAACACGTTCCGATTCTTCAAGCTTAACACCCGAAGGGTATAGTCAATGTCATCGCTGTGAGAAACTCTGACAACGTAAAGTCCTTCCGGCAGGTTCCGCCACCCGGCCTGCCCCAGTGCGGAAACCTGAACCGGTATTACATCATCATCCCTCCTGGCGATTCCCCAAACAACGTCGTTTTCCCCCCGAATAACTCCAACCCGTAGGAAAGCAGGCATCTGCTCCTTGTTGGCATAAAAGTAATAGCTCTTATTCGCATACTCCTCAAAGACAACGCCGGCCAGGGCCAAGGGGGCCAGCATCTCCTTCAATCTACTGAATTTTTCTTTTATGGTGGCAAATTTGTGGCCAAAGGCAAACAGAAATTTCTGATACCCCGGCAACTCAAAGATAATGCCGCCAAGGTTCTGGGGGGCTGGAGTAAGCATCAACACATTAGTTTCATAAAGGCTGCCTTGATGGCGCCCGCCGCCGACCCAGGTCATGAAATCGCACAGCACCGGGTTTGCTTGCTTATTGAGACTAATACTCCCGGACATTTGCTCAATGGCCTTAAACCGCGTATCCAAAGAAACCCATTTATCCGTCTTGGAATGATGCCAGATGAAATAACTCTGGCCGATAAGATATAAACTATTGGCTGCTGCCAGGGAGATGAAAACGACAAGCGCCACTACCCTGATAGGCTGGGATAACCATGATTTTGCCACCGGATTATTTTCCCACAGAGTAAGTACGACGAAGGAAAAACCAAGGGAAATTGCCAGGGCGGGATACAAGAAGTAGTTGGAACTGGGAGGATAAAGCAAGAACATCGACATAAAACCGACGGCTAGCCAGGCGGCAGAAACGACAAAGATATTATGGGTCTGCTTCCTGGTAAATAAAGAATATAAAGAATAGAACAATACAAATGTTATCTGTATCAAGAAGATTAGATAATAAAATTTAGGAAAGGGAAAATAGGCCTGGCGATGAATCATATAATGGTTCAAAAAAGGAACATGGGCCACCAGCCAAGGCGGAAGATAACCTTGCCAACCCGGTGCTAAAGCAACACAGCGAGCGATTTTATCTGGCACGTCATAAATCTGGGACATTATTGACATGAATTCAGAGTAATTGCGCCAGTTAATAGTCATTATTAAAAGGATAAACAAACAGGGGAGCGCCGCCCCACCCCCCCAGTAAAAGAGACGAGCCTTAAGACTAAAGCCGTCCTCATTCTTCCAGGCGGGAGCGTAGACGACAAACGTGAAAAATAGAACCGTTATGAACACCATCCCCCAAGGATGCAGGGTAGCCGTCCAACCAAGCAGGACTCCACCCAAGAACATTAGCAGAATCCGCCAGTAGCGCGACCGGACAAACCTGATTACCAGGGGAATACCGAACATGCCCAGCACCCCCAGAAAAGTGATTTCCTGCTCCTGTCTATAAGTACGGGCCGCCATGACAACATTGGGAGTCAGCCCCACCACTAATAAAGTAAGGACGGCCGCCCAGGGGGAGCGAAAAATGGAAGAGCAGATTAGCCCGGTTACCACCACCACGCTGAGTATCATGAAGGCGGAGATGATCCGGGTCTTCTGAGGCGAAAAGCCGATCAGCCGGTGTGAAAGCTCCCGGAAAAAGTCGGCTAACTGGAAAGGACTGGTTCTACTCTGTTCATTATTGAATGCCTTCTGGAAAACCACCGGCATCCGATAATCGCCATAATAATAAGCCCGATAATGGAAATTAAGCATTTGGGCTTCATCATAATCATGTTCAGGGAAGAGGTTTATTTTATAGAAATAAAAGGCAGCAATTACAATTATCAGCAGACAGAACAGCATGTTTCTTCGGTTGATGATGCCCGGCAAGTTGCCTGGTGAGTTTCCCGACATAATCAAATCACCATGAGCGCCAACGCAAACCGCGGAGGCGGCGGGTATGCCTCTCAGCGGCCAAGGAACAGATAGGTGCCGGCATCAAAGCCATCTTTAACGATAGAATTTGAAAAGGGGTATTACTAATTGCAAAACTTCTTCATCCAGGTAAACAGGTTGACTGACGCGAAAAATGGTATCGCGATGATGGTGCAAATTGGCCCAGCGGAGCTTCAGGCCCCAGCGGCACCAGTTGCCGAAAATATCGCGCACGGCGCGGACTATGGCACTAATCCTGGTTCCTTTGCCCTTCCCCTTCTGGCGGGGAATAAAAGGGATGGGGACCTCGAGAAAGCGTACTTTTAAAGCGTGACTCTTGATCAACAACTCGGGATTAACGAATGAACTCTTTCCCATCAGGTCCAAGGATTGCACCAAGGCGGTGGGATAAAAAGTAATATTCTGAAAGTCATGAAATTTGACCCCGTAGAGCAGGCGCAGCAAATAATAATTGGTCAAGGAGATGATGGCCTTCTTCAGGTTGTCGGAACGAGACTTGACCCGATAGATGGAGCGGATCACCGGGATATGGCTGAGAATGCGCTCGGGGGTAGGTCGGATACCCTGGACGACATCGAAGTGGTTTAACAATTCCAGAAAGATGCGTAGGTGGGTCAAGTCATAGGACCAATCAACGGTTTGCCAAAAGAGAAATTCCTTGCTGGCCAAGGCTAGAGCCCGGCGACAAGACAAGCCCACATCGAGGTTGATCTTGTTGGTGATTACCCGGAGGCGCGGCTCTTTGCGGGCATAAGCGGCCAGGATCTCTCCGGTGCGATCGGTGCTGCCGTCGTTGACGAAAATCACTTCATAATCATTGATGGTGCTCTCCAGTAAGGCGAAGGCCCGATCCAGGAAACCCTCCACCAGCTCCTCTTCATTATATCCCCAGGTCAGCATGGACACCGTTCGGTCAAATTTATCATTTATTCCCATAAGCACATTCCCTAAAGAAGGAAGAAAAGCCTTGCGGCCCACCTCACCTTGAATATCTTAATCTCCTTCTACCCCGGGTCTTAAACCGCGACATCAGGGTAAGAACCTTTCTTAGCTGCTATGATTTTATTTGAGAAATCTCCATATTGCCAGGAGAGCTTGTGCCTGCCGTCAACTTCTCGCCATTAGGTTGGAGGAGCTGGACGCCTGCTCTACCGGATTCTCTGGCAAATAGCTCCGGTTCCAGCCCGGGAAGGTACTCCTTGCTTTGGGGGCCGCAGTTCATAAGTAAATCAATGGCGGACAGATGCGAAATAAATTCCCCATGGAGCTGCGGATAAGGCCGGTCTTGGTAATTCTGAAAGACTACCCGGATACCGGCCGCGTTGAAGGGCTCCAGGTCCAAGTAATTTCGGCCCGCCGCGCCTTCGTAAAACAAATCCGCCCCCAAGGTCCGGCAGATTTGCACCAGGCGGTCGGTGGGGTTCTCAGCCCGGCAACCCAGGGTGCTCGACAGGAGCAATTCCCTCTCCACCTCCAGCCATCGGGCCAGAAGCCGAATGAGTTCCAGATCCAGGTCCAATAGTCTTTTCCAGGGAAAAAGCAGAACCTCCTCGAGGGCCGGATAATAGTCGCCAAAAAAGGGGGCCTTGCCATAGGACTGGCGAATAGTGGCGCAATGCTTCTTGGCCCAGCGAGGCTGAGCCGGGTCAATCATTATTTCGTTGATCTTGGGGAGGTTAAGGCCTGAGGTGCGTACCGGCACCGTCAACCAGATCGGGCCTTGCGGCCCTTTGACACGGTTGCGGTTGCGCCAACCATGCTTGTCATACTGCACGTCATCGTAAACGACAAAAATGTCGGAGCACAGCATCTGCGCGAAGAAACCCAACCAGGGGAGGTAGCCCGGCTGCAGGATGCCGATAACTTTCATGTCAACCGCCTCTTTGCTCTACCTTGCCAGAATTATGGAATTGCCGAAGCCGCAGGAGCGATTATTCTCCCGAAATGGCCCCCGGCCTGGACTTTCAGTCAGGGCAATGGTGCTCTCTAGGGAATTTCTTGAGCCGGTTTTTCAGATGCCCCCGGTTTTAGTATTTCCAAATGTAACTTTTAAGGATTACTACAGTTTCCAATTAATAGAATAGGTTCTCTACAATACTAGCCAATTTCATGATCAGTAAATACCTATTTTAAAAAAATTGCTTCAAAATTTCTATCTTGAACATATATTTTTAAGTTGATTAATGGGTTAGCACCGGGCCAGCTAGTACAATTAGCTAAAATATTTGCATACCTGTAGCCGAGGGGATGCACCCAAAGGCTCTCAGCCTGCTTCAAATTCAAAAGAAGTTTGGTACCTAAAAAGCCTGTTAAAGACATTCATTAGACATTACTTCTTCAGAGGTAAAGGCGTAATCGAATAAACGATATTGACAGCGTGCGCAAAATATGGGAGTTTGATATAATTAGATAGTTTTGAAAAGAAACCCTAACAGATAAGAAAATCGCCTGATCTTTAAGAATTGAATTTGGATTCCACATTTTCGTATTTCCAAGGACGCGCCGGATCATATCAAACCGATAGCGAAAGATGGCCCTGGGCGTTTCTTCGCCGACGTGAAGCCGCTACCGTTTTTAAACTTTTGGGTAAGGTTGCCGGTCACACTTTCCTGGAATTAGGTTGCGGTTCCGGATATTATACCCGCCTTTTACTGAAAAATGGTGCTAATCACGTCTTTGCCGTAGATTTTTGTGCCGCCATGATTCAGGAGTTGCCGCGCGCCGGTGTAACCCCCATCGTTGATGATGCGGCCTCAGTGCAATTGGATATCAAGTTCAAGCGGATACTTTGTCTGGGGCTCCTCGAGTTCGTGCCCGATGCCGGTGCGGTTTTATACCGGGCCCGAGAACTGGCCGAGGATGGGTGTTTGTTGGTTATTTTGTTGCCGGCTGACAATATGTTGGGCTGGTTCTATAAGTATTTTCATCGTAGACATGGAATTCATGTAAGACTTTTCACCATCGATGAGATTAAGGCTATCGGTGATGCCAATGGGTGGGTGCTGGAGAAAATGGTCTTTAAACTTCCTTTTTCATACATTATGCGGTTTCGGGGAGTATAATGGGGTGGGGAGTCTTATTTGTGGTCAACGGTTTGGGGTTAGGAAATTCCACGCGTTGCCATGCTATCATGCAATGCCTCCATGAAAAAAGGGCATGGATCGATGTTATTACCTCGGGAAATGGCCTTTGGTATCTAAGGCAGCAGCCCGAGGTGCGTAATCTTTTTGCGATGGAGTCATTACAATACCAAAGCTCAGGTGGTGCCATCAGTATCTCCCGTACTTTGGCTTCGCTGGGTGATGTTCTTTGCGCCTTGGTTCGCAAAAGAAAAAAGGTGGCCGCATTGGTCGAAGCCAACAGACCATCGGTTATAGTAACCGACTCGGAGTATACATTTTTCGAAAGAAGATTTAGAGGCATTCCAGTGGTGGCTCTTAATAACTCCGACGTGGTCTGGCATGCCTATCAAAAATTTGTGGATAAGCCCGAAGAGATCAAGGCCCAATTCTATGCTATCGAAGTAATGGATTTCTGTTACCACCGCTTAGTTCCCAGCCTTGTTTTAAGCCCCACCGTCGACTCAAGCATCAAACAATCAAAAGGCAGGTTTATGCGCGTCGGTCCCATCGTTCGCCGCGGTTACGAACCTTCTATTCAAAAGGGAAAGCCAAAATACGTGGTTATCATGCTCAGCGGGTCGGTTTTTGGCAGCCAAGTACATCTTATAACTAAGAAATTTCCTTTCCATATCGATATAGTGGGGCGAGAGCAACCTCCTAATACCGATCCACATCCTTCCATCACCTATCACGGCAAGTTGATGGATAACCGTTCCCTATTAAGTCGGGCTGACCTTTTGGTGGTAAACGGAGGATTCAGTGCTGTGAGCGAGGCATTTTTTATGCAAAAACCGATGGTGGTAATCCCGGTTCCACGCCATGCCGAACAGTGGATCAACGGGCGCATTATTACAGATTTAGGAGTCGGGATGATGGCAGGGCAGGATCAGATCGAAGAGGCAATCTATACTGCGATAGATCGTCTGGAGCACTTCAGAGCGGCATACCAACAGCTAAAACCCGTATTAAACGGCGCCGAAACCGCGGCTCAAAAGATTAGGGAATTAGCCCAAAAATGAAATTAAAAGAACTGTCGATTCGCTTCCCCAAATATCTCCTGGTTGCTGCGGGAGCAGCCACTGTGGACTGGATGATCTTTATAATGCTGCTTGATTTTTTCAACTTTGGCAGCATCTATTCTCAAGCGGTCTCTCGCCTAGGTGGAGGGGTCTTCTCATTCTGCCTCAACAAGGTGTTCAGCTTCAAAGCCCCTGGTCTAAACCTTATCTTCTCAGAGACTCGCCGATTTTTATTTCTTTATCTGGTCAGTTACTGCCTCTCATTATCGATGATGTATCTAGGGATAAAGGTAGTTGGGTTTCCACCATACTGGACAAAGTTGGTGAGCGATACCACCTGTTTCCTGTTCAACTTTATGGTCATGAACTACTATGTCTTTTCTGGAAACTCAGGAATCACCGACTACCTTCTCCGGACGGCAGGATTTCGGAAAAGCGTCCCGGTTTCAGTCCTTGGCGATTCAGGAGAGAAAAATATTTGTCGCCGGCCAGAACCCTGAATTCTTCCTCCCGTTGCTCCACCAACGTATCCAAAGACCTGAGTTCCGCATCCACTGTGCCTGGATGGCACATCAATAGAGTTCCTTCCTGAGCCCCAATCAAAAAACGCTCAAGCAATGATTCGTAAGGCCGGTTGAGAGAAAAATCATAAATGCCGGTAAACCCACGGTTGTGGGCCACTCCCGTTTTAAGGAGCAGTCTTCTAAGACCGAAACCGAACCAGCCGATGCTCCAAGTCTTCCACACATCCACTCTTCGCCTTAAAACCTTAATTGCCGACTCGGCGCAGACCCGAATCCACATCTTACTCATCAAAGACCGGTGCACGAGGGTCTCAAGCAACCACCGGCGGATCAGGGGGAATTGATGTACGTGATGGTGACTATCCACAAAGTCAGGAGGCCGCCCGAAGACATCTTGGAAGGCATCAAACTGACGATTCATTTCGCCCTTGATCTCTGCCTCGGGCAACTGTCCACGCAAGGCCAAGTTTAATATCCGGCCCAAAGACGGCAAGTGTCCCCCTGGAGCCAGAAGGGGCATCAGTCCCAAGGGGACGTGATCGGTAAGCGTCAGATGCAGCCCCAAATCAGCGTTCGCGCTAAGATCTCTTAACCAAACGGCGTGCATCGGCCAGAACGGGCTCAGGGTCATACAACTGGTTGCGGACACCCGCCCGTGTTTAATGAGATCCGCAATTGATCTGCTGATCCCCGGAGCCAGGGCATAATCGTCGGCACAAACAATTATGGTGCGCAACCTATCGCTTATCGGGGGCATTAGGAACTCAATAGGGAAATTGGCTGATCCGATCAAGCAGGGGCAAGCTAGTTATAATAGCCCCAAAACTAAGGCGTTTATGACGCAGAACATATACCGGGCCCTGATGATAGCGCTCTGCCAGGGTTACTAATTCGCTGGTCCTAAAGTAGTGAGGTTTATAGTTTCCGGTTCGATGGCCATAAGCTAGATGAACATAAAGGCGATGAAGAAGTTGGGTCGGGCAATTCCTCTTTTCTGCAAAGGAATGTAAGAAATCCGCGGCCGGGTCCGCGACAAAGACCGACTTAAGCTGTTCTTCGTTCAGCCAATCAAATAATCCCAAAGAGAAAATGAGATCGCCCTGAAGGTGAGACAGAGCCGAAATATCGCCTTCTTTAAAGCTGGCCTTGTGACTCAGACCCGCCTTTTCAATGCGCTTCTTGGCTTCGTCGACTGCTATAGAGGATATGTCAATTCCCAGGTAAGAAACGGCCCCTGCCTGTATTATGCCTTCCGCCATTAACCCCGAACCGCAGCCTAGTTCCACCACCCGTTTTCCCACCACGTGTTCTTTGAGAAGATAGCCGATCAGTGACATACGAAAGCGTAACGAACCGCTACTACGTTTGGCCAGGGTTTCCAGCCACGAGTCCTGCTTTGAGCCAGCTCCATAGCGGTTCTCTTCCCATTGCAGGATTTTGCTGTCCCAGAAATCCTTTGGCGAAACCCCCACCACCAGCCCTCGACAATTTTAGTGCAAAGCTATCCAGGTCATGATTCAGCTTTTTAGACCGAATATTTATGATATTTTATAAAAATACCATTTCCTTGAAGGAACAAAACTAACTCCGGCTTATTTTATAAATCCGGCAGGATCGTTTTCAGTATCTTCCCTTTTTCAAGGTCCCAGCAGTGTTCACCTATTATTGGATTTTCCATATTACTTTGGTCAAACCATCCCTTTAAACAAAAAGCCAATCTCCAATTACTCAAAATTGCTGGAACGATAATCTTCCCATCTAACGGTGTCTTGTAAATGAGGTTTCCGACTACGTCATCGATTAAGACATAATTTCGCCGATTCCCAGATTTAGGATCAATGAATAAAAGGGATGGCTTATAGATTGTCTTGATCTCTTGATAATAACCATTTAAAGCTGGAGATTCCATGGTCCAAGCTATTTCTAAATGGTTATTAATAATTTTTTTCATTATGCGCAATAATATTTTTATACGACCATCATTAATCGACAGCAAATAATAACTATCATTCTCGAATCCTTTTGTACCGTCTAATTCTATGTTATACAATCCATTCCCCACTTTGAGGTTCTCAACGCTCCTTTCCAACAACCCCAACCGCATACGGTTTACTGCGTTTCCACGGGGTAAAGGCCCCTGACTATCTTTAAGCTCCCCCTTGAAAATTCGCATTTCGCCTATATTAGTAAACTGATGCATATTGAAAACTTCGGTATAAGCTGCTATTTGGTCTTGTGTTAATAAAAATAGGTAATCCCTTTTACTTTTCAAAACGTTTGCCGTATCGTTGATATCAGCTTCATACTTTTTTCTCGCCACCTCATAAATCTCCGGAGATGCAGCCCAACCCAACCAATACCAGTAGATTTTCTCCCGGTACTGCTCCTGGGTAATTCCCATCTTAGTTATCAAGTTCTTTAGGATTGTTTCTCGGTCGTTATAGTTGACCGCCCATTCCCCTCTCCCAAAAGCAATCTTCTTAAACTCCTTTTCTTTGAGAACAAATTCGCCAATCCAATTAACCATGATAAAAACAGTTAACACAAAAATAAGAAAGCGACCTAGCCCATTTAATCGCGCTAATAACCAAGTCACCCCAAGAGCAGTAATTATAAATAAACTTCCGGCAAAAGGCAGAGTATGGCGATCGTTGTACCCAAGACAAGTTACAAATAGCAAAACAAATGGAACAGTGAATAAAATAGATAGAACTGATGCTACTTTAATCTCGCGCTGATACTCTGACTTAATACTCTCTCTCCACAATAATATTATCAGAGATATTAACCCAAATAAAAATAAATATTTCCAGATATCGATATAGCGATACCCAATAAAGGCCATCCAATCATATATAATACCAACCATCACGAAGTTATCGGCAATATTTCTAATTGGGACATACTCATTGTGGAAACGCGGCATTGAGAATATGAGTCTTAAGTTACTGAATCCATTCATTGCATCAGAAATAATGTATGGTATCAGTGGAATAATAAATAAAATAGATGGCCACCAGATTGATCTGAGAGATATTGTCCTCCATTGGCGACCAAATATCAGAAGAATAATATATGCAGGTATTAAAAGGTAGTAACTAAAGTGAAATTGAACCAGGACGGATAAAGCCATACCAGAAAAAGCCAATGCAATAATCGAACCATCAACTATTCCCCGCAGGCATAAGAAAAGGAAAATGAAATAAATGACTATAGACATGGAAGGGTGAATGGGCCAATAGGATAAACCAACAATTATCTTAGACGAACAGAACAGTAAAACACCCAGACAAGCTGTCATTCTTGTCGAGAAAACTCTTAGTAAAACCCATATTATTATAGCAGCACAAACAAAAAGTATTTTATTAAAATATGAGAAAACGGTTGGATCATTCCCTAAATAGGTTATGGGAGCCAAGATCAGGTAAAGAAGGCCTCCGGGAGTTTGCCCCCCGGCTAGCAACTGAGGGCCTACGGTTGGAAAGAAAGCCAAACCCGCCACTTCTTTCGCAACCAGAAAGTCTCGTTCCTCGAATATAGCCCATCGAAAAGAGTCAAATTTAAACAGGCTGAAGGAAAACCCCACTAAGATGACTAGAGATAGAGCCAGCCATATCATTGAATTGTTATGGAACACTTTACCAAGACTTTGAAGCCACGAGTTTCTTTTAAGATTATCCCATCGGGCCATAAATAATTCTTTGTCTATAATTGTTTCGCCATATCTTCTCCTATATCTTACCAAAAGATTATGATAGCCTGTTAATAATCGGCTACTCCATGGAAGTGATACTATTATAAGTATGATAGCTAATATTAAATACTTTATCCCATAATTTAGTATATTAATTTTGGCAAACAGCCATACCGATAATAGGATGACATCTTTATTAAAAACGTCTTGATAAAGTCGTTGGCAATTATCTGGTTGAGAAACAAAATGTACGACGTCCATAGATAGTGAGATAAAAATAGAAATAAGACACGTCATGAATATCAATTGCCAAAATAAATTATTATAATAATATATTAATTTCGGCGGGATATAAAATGCAATTGATTGCCAATCTCTCTGAGGGATAATTGAAAAAGATAGATTGCCAATATTTTTCCCTGTATAATATGTTTCTATTTTATATTCAGTAAATGACTGGAAAAGATCTATGGGAATTTCTAGATAAAGATTAATAATCTTGTGGATTTCATTAGTATTATGATAACCTGCATAGAAAGGTTTGAAGGAAAGGGATCTTACATTTTTAACCGGTGCTACTAATAAGAATTCCAGGTTCTTGAATTTTTCCCAGGCGGAGTAGACATCTTTTATATTATTAATTGTTATCAAGAGCCTGAAGCAATCTTTCTGAAAATCTAGAGATTTTAATGGCCCAATAGAAATCCCATCGGGGGGAGCTTCCCCACTATTAACTATCTTGTTACCTTCTAATAAAAATATAGTGTCGTGTTTAGAAATCTCACAATAAGCTATAATTAAAAAGAATATGGAAAAGGCATACATCGAGACAAGGGAAGTTATCGATAAATTAGGTCTCGTAAACGTGTTTAGCACTTAATAATCCTTCCTGGTCGTTTTACCTGAGGATTACCTCAAATCAACACTAGGTCAAACAAGATTTCGGGACTACATGCCGGGCAAGGGGGACCGCGGGGCGGCGGGCAAGGCCAAAGTGGTGCTAGCTAGAGAAACCCCGGAAAGAAGCCCCGATTTGCCGCCAGGCGCCCGGTGCCCCGGGTGAGCGGCAAGGAGATCCCGGCCCCGGTGCAGGAGCGCCTGGTGGCAGAGATGGTGGTCTCAAGGATAACTGGCCGGGATACCGCGTGCCGGATGGACTCACCCCGCCGCCAAGAGAGGATCGTGCCCGGTTCGGCACCTCAAGCCGTGAAGGTCTTCCCTGGACGCATACCCTCATTGCCGATGTGAAAGGGAATATTCGAGGAGTGCCTCATGGCGTGAGCCGGAAACATCTCCCCCCTATCTGACAGAATTCGGCTACGCTTTAATCGAAGATTCTGGGAACCGCAATGGTGTAATCGTCTAGTCTTTGCCTGCCTGAATGCTTCAGACAGCACTTCTGGGGAGTAGAAAGCACAATGGAATTATTTTATTATTACCGATATTCTTGTCAGCTTTTTCATTTCAAAGAGCCGAAATTCTGCAGCTTCCAGAAATTGTGGGTCCAGGAGCGGCACCCCCAATCGGTGCATCGGGAGCAGATAGGGATATCGTCAAACCTCCTGGTAAGCAGCAGCTCTCTGACCGCATCGATTCCTTTCGATCTCCAGATCTCAGCAACTGATTTATCCTTAATATTGCCATAATTGGTTTCGTGATCGATGTCAAAGGCGCATAAATGAAATTCACCCTGTGAATCCATATTGATCCGCTCAAAGGGATATGGACAGGGCTCCCGCTCTAGCATCAAATTTCTCCGGTCGTTGGTAACTTCCATTTTTCCATATGCCAGCCAGACCCGGAATTGAATCTTATCGAAGTATCTTGGCACCCAGAAAGACTCGGCCAGATGACGTTCATGGCGGTTGCCTTCTTCTTCAATAAAACTGGCGATCAGGTTAATTTGAGACTTACGTTCATCTCGAGCTTTTCTCAAGTAAGAGATATTTTTTATTAATTTTGCAAATTTCAATCCCCGGCGAACCTTCTCGTAAGTTTGCTTGCTCATGGCGTCAATGCTGAATTCAATACCATCAATGTTGCAGTCGAGCAGGAAATCCGCTTTCTCCGGGGTCAGCAAGCTGCCATTGGTAATCATGGAGACCCTGCATCCTTGTTGCTTGGCATATTTGACCAACTCAAGGATCTGGGGATGCAAGAGAGGTTCCCCGGTTCCGGTAATCCGGATCAGGGTCTGATGCACGCCGCATTCGTCCGCCAGTTTTTTGAACAGCTCCTCGGCGATAAAGAAATCATCCCCCACAACCTTACGGCTGCTGGGGTGGATGGTATGCACACAGTGGATACACCTGGCATTGCAGACGTAGGAGACATTGACCACGACCATTTTGGGGAAGATTTCCGCACCGGGAGGGAAACCATATTTCATTCGTTTAGCCTCTGCGTTTATTATAAGCGTTTAACATATAATTAATGTCCCAAGAATGAAACGGCCAATCCTGGCAATCGGCACAGATCCCCGCTTCGGCAAATTTTCTTTGCTGATGACATTCTCTGATCCTTTCCAGTTCGCCACTATGCCAGGCCTCACTTATTGAGGTATCAATAATATTGCCGAAATCCGTTTTTCCAAAAGAATCATAGCCGCATTGCCTAATC